>ENA-OPAK01000324-OPAK01000324.1-human-gut-metagenome-genome-assembly--contig:-NODE-324-length-18889-cov-3.645800_pt1 | contig 18889 bp, 14 predicted proteins | sample MGYA00241055_ERZ501426 | MGnify/ENA primary metagenome ERZ501426 (study PRJEB25962, sample SAMEA2042626) | human gut metagenome | biome: human gut; feature: human-associated habitat; material: faeces... | reverse complement strand
ATATAGAAAACGGTACTTTTAAAGATATTTTTGATAATGGTATTGAAGGAAAGACAGAAAAGTATTGGTACTCTTTAAATAAAAAATATAATGGGTTATCTGCAGCTATAAACAGGGTTACACAAATATGGATTGCAATAGGATATACATCAGAAAGTGATGAAAGAAATAGATGGATTTCTACAGCAGCACAGTATAATACTTTTTTTAAAGAGTTTGGTAAAAATAAAGACCTGGTTATGGTAAGAGAAATAAAGCTGGATGGTACTATAAAAGAGTTAAATTCTAATCTTATTGATATTAAAAATAATAAAGCCGGAGATTTGACTGCTGTGTATTATCCATATTTTTCACAGCCAACAATAATAGAAGGAGAAGTCAACAATAAAAAAGTAATGACCACTTCATTTGCTGGATTTGATCAGGGAGGACAGGATGATCTTGCGAACAAAGGGATAAAGTACATAAGGGCAAATGCAGGAGTTGATAAAAATACAAATATGCTTGGTACGCTGTCGGATAGTGTAGTAAATCAGATAACATCTTCGCTAATTGGTAAAATCCCGGGGTCTGGGATTATATCGTCAGTTTGTGATATTTGTGATAATAGTGAGAGTAAATTAGAAACAGCGGAAACAATATCGGTGAGTGAATTTGCCAATCACATTGGTTGGATTGTTGATGAATTTGGACTAATATGTGTTGCAAATGATGTAAATGAAAATCCAGAGACGTGTAAGATATATTTATATCCAGGACCGGAAACGAAAAAGATTGTTGAATCCTATAATAAGTACATGAAAGAGCATAGAGATTTTGCGGTTGAAATTGGCTATCCTAAAGATGGGATAAACATGTCTTGGCTTGAAAATATGCAGAGATACATGGAAATATATGATATGTTGAATAATATAGTAGATGGAAATAAAGAAAAAAATCCATATATTTTGAAAGAAATTAGTGAATATGATTGATGGAGATAAATGAGGAATGTTGAAAAAAATAAAAAAAAATGAGGTTGGTATTTGTTGTTTTAGTTTAGTGATTTTTTTTATGATATGTTTTGCACTATATTATGTGAGAATGAACCGTCATGTGCAGTTTCAAGATAAAAACATGGCATATGAGATAAGCAGAACAATTGGACCAAACGTTAATCCAGAGAATGTAAAATATAAAGATGTATATGCTATAAAGGAATTGAATATAGGACAGCTCGGAAAATATGATACTTTAGAAGATATAAAATTATGCAAGAATCTGGTGAGAATTTCAGTAAATGGTGGAGGCGATAAATGGAATTCGCTAGAGACAAATGATGATGTACTGATTGTAGCAAATAAAAAAGCTGAAACTTTTCAGAAAGAATTGGCTGATTTGATTCCTGAATTAAAAAAGCTAAAGAGATTTGCATATAGTAATTATTGCAGAAATTGTGATATATCTGATTTTTCATTTCTATCTGAATGCAGGCAGCTTGAGATTCTGAGAATATGTTATAGCGATACTACAGATTTTAGTTTTTTGAAAAGCTGCAAAAAGATAGTAGATATAGATTTGCAGGAAAGCCAAATAAAAGATGCAGATGATCTAAAATCGCTAAAAAATCTGGAAACGATATGCATATATGATACCCCTTTGTCAAAAGATGAAACTGAGGTAGAAAGCCTGTGTAAGGCATTTCCAAATGCAAAGATATTCATAAGTGAGGATAGGGTGCAGAATATTGACATAAAAGAGGAATAGGGGATACCAGGATAAAAATGATAGATTAAGAATTGTATATTAATTGTATATTAATTGTATTTTATAGCCATACTTTACTTTGAAAGGAATTAAAGTATGGCTATAAATATGGGTAAAAGAGATACATTTGCACAAAACGAAAGCATATCGCCCCGCCAGCTATACAGACTATACGTCTTTAATCTGCTTGGAGTCGGCACACTGGTGCTTCCAAACAATCTGGCGAAACTGGGAAAGTATGGTTTTATCTCAATCGCACTTGGTGTTTTCATGGCATGGCTGTTTATGTGGATAGTAAGCGAGGTACGAGATCAGAAGAAAAGTATATATGACAGAAGCTTTGGTAAAACAGCACATGCAAAAATATTAATTTATGATTTAATTATTGCAATATACGAGCTGTCACAGGCCGCATTTCTTGCATGGATATTTGTAAAGCTGATACGTGACAGCCTTATACCGGATGAGTCATTTACAGTTGTACTTCTTGTGATAATGGCGGTATGCGCTTATGCGCTAAGTGGCGGAGTGGAGTGCCGTGCCAGGGTATACGAGGTAGTATTTTTCTTTGTGCTGATACCGCTTGCCGCTATGCTTTTGTTTGCGCTATCGGATATGAGATTAGACTATCTGATGATTAAGGACAGAGTCGGTGTGGACTTTGGCATAGCGGATATATTTGCGGGCGCATACTATGTGTTTGCAGCATCCATTTCCGTGTTCAATATACTGTTTGTAAGGGAGCGCACTGCCTCACAGATACGAGGGAGTGTGAGTAAAGCAATATTCACATATGCAGGCATTCTTTTTTTATTGTATGCAGTATTGCTTGGGAGCTTCGGAAAATATTCATTGTCAGAAATAGAGTTTCCGGCTGTCGTACTGATGAGTGATGTGCAGATAAAGGGAAGCTTCTTTAAGAGGGCAGATGCACTGATGCTGTCGGTGTGGTTTTTCACGCTGTTTTCAGTACTCAATATGAGCCTTTATTATGCGGTTTTAAGATGTGAGAATTTTGCTGAAAATACGGGGAAAATTATATTTACATTTAATAAAAACCGGCATTCTTGTAGCAATAAGCAATTTGGCTCTGACAGACAGAAAAGCCATGACAAGGAAAAGAGCACTATGAGAAGCTGGTGCATCATTTTTGTCATAGCAGTCACAGTGACCTTAGCATATATTCTTGAAAGTGGAGATGAAATCGTGAAAAAATATCTTGGATTTTTAATGTGCATAGCGATACCGGTCATAGTAGTGCTGACGATAGGTCTTATGCTCACCGGCTGCAGTGCAGTGGAACTTGAGGAGCGCTGTTTTCCGACACTTGCGGCGGTGGATGTTGTAGCTGTAGATACTGACGAAATAACCGATAAAGAAGTAACTGATAACAAAGCATATGTTAGCCACAGAGATGTTTCGACAAATGAAAATAGCGGATATATAGAGTTCTACTATAACATGGACAAATCATACGAACCGGAATATGCATATGATATCAAAACAGCCGTGGACAGCTTCGAGGATCGGCTGTCACAGAAAGCCGATACCAATCATTTGAAGGTGATTTTAATAGGAAAAACACTTAGAAATGATAAAGCAGCTTATGCAAGCTTCATGGAATACTGCAAGACATCCAAAAAATTTCCGAGAAACACATATGTGTGCATAGCAGATGATATAAACGATATCTTTGATAACATGGGTGATTATTATGAGCAGAAAATGAATAAGGAGAATCATGAGGATGGGGAACCGATAATTACACTTGGCACCTTATTGGATGACTATACGAATGAAATTCATGGAGCATGGTAAAAATTTCAAAAAGGATGAATAATTTTTTCAAATAAGGCAATACTTGTTTACATGAGAAAGAAAATAATAATAACAACCATAGCAATAATATCCATTACGGCAGCGATAGCTGCAAAAAATCATACCCCTGCCGCAAACACCAATAGTATAGCGTGTACAGCCGACATGCAAAAATCCATCGCCGGCAAAATCCTGCGTTTCCACGTGCTGGCAAACAGCGACAGCGAAGCAGACCAGAATGTGAAAAAGCAGGTGCGCGATGCAGTAGGGGCTTACATAGAGCCATATCTGCTGGAGTGCGAAAATATCGAAGAAACCAGAGCCACCGTAAATGACCATATGGACGAAATAATAGCGGTATCAAAGGAGACGCTTGCAGCAAACGGTTTTACATATGGCGCATCGGCAGAGCTTACACACACCGATTTCCCGGAAAAGACGTATGGGGACTATACATTTCCTGAGGGAAATTACGAGGCGCTTGAAATAACACTGGGCGATGGAGCCGGTCATAACTGGTGGTGCGTGCTGTATCCAAACATGTGCTTTAGGGGCAGTGTGTACGAGGTGGTGGAGGACGAAGCAAAGGAAAATCTTAAGGAGGTACTCACTCCGGACGAGTATGAGAGCATATTTGACAGTGGAAAATATGAAATAAAACTAAAAATCCTTGATATTTTCAGATAAAACAGTTAGTATATTCATGCTGAAAAAATATATTAAAAGAAAATATGTGATGAGAAATTATTAAAGCGTGAATTAATTTAGATATGCAAGAGGATAAGGAGAAAGAAATGACAAAGGATGTAGTAGTATCATTAAAGGGCCTGCAGCTCGCACCGGACCAGCAGTCGGATGCGGTAGAGGTGATTGCCCCGGGAGAGTATTATATAAGAAATAACAAGCACTATGTGCTTTTTGAGGAGATAATGGAGGGTGAGACCCAGACACTCAAAAATATGCTTAAATTCAATGACAATTATCTTGAGTTCACCCGCAAGGGACCTATGAGTGTACATATGATATTTGAGAAGGGAAAGAAAAACCTGACATATTATTATACACCGTTTGGAAGTATCCAGATAGGTATTGATGCCACAAGCATAGAGGTAAAGGAGACTGAGGACGAGATAAGGGCAGAGGTAAAGTATGCACTTGATGTCAACTATGAATTTGTAGGCGACTGTCACATCAATATAGCTGTGAAGAAAAAAGGCGCAGCAGTCAAAATTGCATAAAAGTCTGCCAAGTCTATGGGGTAAAAAATATATAAAGCATATAAAAAACAGAGCATGTGAGGATGAAAGCCATCCCACATGCTCTGTTTATGTACATGAAAATTAAATCATGATATTATTTCTGCTTAGCCTTTTTGGCAGCCTCTTTAGCAGCTTTTCTTTCAGCCTTTGCAGCCTCCTCAGCCTTGAGCTGTTCGTTGGCCTTGCTGTAGTTTTCTGCCATTCTTGCACGGAAGCCTTTCTTCTTCTTAGGCTTCTCAAGAGGTCCTCTGATACCGCGGACAGCTGTGATGTATATACCGCTGACAGAAGCCTTAACCTCTTTCTTTAAAGGAATCTCATCAAAGATCTGCTCGTCTGCGATAAGAGACATGACTCTTGGTCCGACCTTGGCCTTGACTACAGGAAGCTTTGAGCGGCGCATAAGCTTTGGTGTCTGCTCAATAATCTGCTGTGGGAGACCGGCATCCTTTAGCTTCATACGCTTTTTGTCAATGATTAGCATATTGACTGTCTGTGATGCAGCAGCTATCTGTTCGTCCTGCTCTTCCTTTCTTTTTTGTGCTTTTTTACCGAGGATTGTTAATACTATAAATGCTACCACAAGCACTACTGCGATAACAATAAGTACGATTAATGCTGGATTCAAAACGTATCCCTCCTAAAAATTTGCTTATTTAAATTAATTCTATCAAATATGCTAAAAAAAATCAATCTTTATTGCAAGAATAGGTAAAACCGTAGTATAATAGAACTATATCTTGGAAAAACTCTTTAGAAGACGCAAAGGGGTATTTATTAATGAAGAAAATTGCTCTTCTGGCTGATGGCTGGAGAAGATATGTAATATATTCGTGGGTTGAGGGTATCATGGAAGGCTCTAAAGAGCTGGGACTGGATGTGTGCCTGTATTTTTACAACACCAACGGAACCTGGAGTCAGGATTCAAAGTTTAACAAAGGCGAGTATGCGCTGAACGATTTGCCTGATTTAAACAGCTTCGACGGAGTGGTATTTGACTGCACCAATACGACCAACCTGGATGAGATACAGTATATGGTCAGAAAGCTTCAGTCGGTAAATGTGCCGGTAGTGAGTATCGGGTATAAGGTTGATGGGTTTTACTATGTAGGCAACGATAATAAGAGGCTGTTTCGCAAGGTAATGGATCATATGTACTATGCGCATGGCTGCAAAAGCTTTGTGTTTGCAGGTGGTCCGCCGTATCATTATGAGAACAGAATGCGTTTTGAGGCCTTCAAGGAGGCTTTAAGTGATTATGGCATACCACTTACAGCTGATATGTACATGTTTGGTGATTTTGATTATCAGACAGGCGTCAGGTATATGAGTGATTGGCACGAGAGCAAAAAGCCGTTACCGGATGTCTTTTTATGTGCAAATGACAATATAGCAGCAGGACTGTGTGCGACAGCAGAGGTTCTTGGATACAAGGTACCACAGGATTTTAAGGTCACAGGCTTTGACAATCTGGATAAGGCTGCGTATTTTAACCCACAGATTACAACAGTGGATAACAACAGGGGCAATATAGGCAGAAATGCTCTTGAGATATTTAAGGCGCTTTGGAATGGCACGGGCGATGCTTCTGATAAATACCTTGATTCTGAGTTTATCCCGGCTGAGAGCTGCGGATGCCCTAATACCGGCAGAGTGGATTATCGTAATTACATAAAGAATATTATCAAAGGCTCCGTTGCAAGAGAGCAGGAGGAGGATGCAGTAATGATCCTCCAGAAAGAGCTCGAGGAGTGCAATGAATACTATGATTTGTTTGAGAGATATTCTGACTATATACAGAGCATGAAGTGTGACGGAGTGTATGTGGTCGGTGTTTCTGATCTGGCAGCTGCAAGGAACAATGCACACTTTAGGAAGCATGGCTATGATATTGACGACGAGGTTGTACTCTATGCGGATGACAAGGACAATGGAAAGCTTGAGTTTAAGAGTGTAAATGACCTTATGCAGTACATGCAGAGTGTAGATAAAAACACCTGCTATATGTATTGCTCGCTGCATTTCAGGGACGAGATAGTGGGCTATGTAATACTCAGGAATCCTGAGTTTTTGTACGACCATCCTGAGCAGTTTGATATACAGTCTGCCCTGCTCAAGAGGCTTGAGAATCTTTTTAAGCAAAAGGTACTTGAGAATACAAATAATGAGCTTAAGAATCTCTACAACCATGATGCGCTCACAGGCCTATACAATCGTGTGGCATGCAATGAGATGGTCATTCCTATGTTTGCTGAGCTTGAAGCTCAAAATGTCGGCTGCACCATAGTATTTCTCGATGTGGATGATTTCAAGGATATAAATGATACCTACGGACACCAGTACGGTGACGAGCTTTTAAAGACTGTGGCGAGGGTGCTTGATGAGCAAAAGCCTGAGGGAAGTATGGTATATAGATTCGGTGGAGATGAATTTATCGTGTTTATCCCTGGGGACAGACATGACACTGCTGAGAAGTATATAAAGCGCGTGTATGATATCATGGAGCAGCACAGCCTGTTTATCAGTCACGGCATCATATATACGAGGCCGGGCAGTGGTAAGAGCTTTGACGATTATCTAGTAAGTGCTGACACAAAGATGTATCAGCTTAAGCAGCAGCGCAAGCAGAAAAAGGATAGCAATTTCTTAAAGGGAGTGGATATTTCATCCGTTCCTATGATGGTTGACAATAATATACAAATAATGGATAGGGAAGGTCATGTGTGCAGGGTATTTGATTTTTTAAAGCTGAATAATGTAAATTCAGTCCGTCTGCGCATATGGAATGAGCCTGATAAGGTGCCGGAGTCTAAGGGGTATTGCAGTCTTACATATGTTCTCGAGATGGCTCATGTCATTAAAAAATACAAAATGCATTTTCTGCTTGATTTTCATTATTCAGATTACTGGGCAGATCCGGGACAGCAGAATAAGCCTGATGCGTGGAAGAATTTAAGCTTTGATGAGCTGAAGGAGGCAGTGCACAAGTACACATATGATGTGCTATACAGATTAAAAATCATGGATTGTGCGCCGGATATGGTTCAGATTGGCAATGAAATAAGGAGTGGTATGCTGTTTCCGGATGGTGCAGTGCCACAGTACAGGCAGCTTGCTGCGCTTGTAAATGAGGGAATCAGAGCTGTCAGGGAGCTGCTCCCGGAGACAAAGGTCATGATTCATCTGGATCAGGGAGGCAGATATAACTGTATTATGCCTTGGTTTGATTCTATGTTTAATGCGGGCATGCTGCCGATTGACGCGATTGGCCTTTCCTTTTATTCGTTCTGGCATGGTACCTTCATGGATTTGAAGGATACTATGAGCAGGCTCATAAAATTATATAATCTGCCGGTTTATATTGTGGAGACAGCTCATCCGTGGAGGCATTGCAAGGGAGATCATATCTCAAAGGAACTCATGGAGACTGCAGGCCTTGATGCAGGCAGCGCAGAGCAGAAGAAGTCTCTTGAAATAATCATGCAGATAGCAGCAGAGATGTCAAAGGATACCGGAAAGACAGGTGTATACTACTGGGAGCCTGTCGGTGTGCCTGGTAAAGGCATGGGAACCTGGTTTGAGAATATGGGTATGTTTGACGAGCATGGCAGGGCTTTGCCGGGCTGGGATGCAATCAGGGACTTTGATCCGAAAAATCCGCCGATTAAAGAGCTTGACAAGTATATTGAATCACTTTATGAGTATGAAGAAACACCGGAGGTGGAGGATTTCATGAAGCTTCTTATGATTCATGGAAATCTAATCTCAAATCCTGAATTTAAGGATGGATTTAATAATTGGCAGATTGAGACAAGCCTCGAAGAAGGACAGTATACACTGGGTAAGGATGGAGTGTTTATCTCTTCAGATGCCAATTTTGACTATTCGATAAGCCAGACGGTGGATATTGAATATACCGGTGAGTATATAGCAGCGGTTGACTATAGAGGAACCAATACAACAGGTGTCGAGGTCGAGCTGTTTATGGATGTGGAGGATGAAAGCGGCGTTCATACATATACAAGCGACATTTTCCCGGATGATATCAGGTTTGTGACACATCTGCTTAAGCCGGTAAGGCTGCAAAAGAATGCCAGGGTGACAGTAGGGCTTAGGATGCATACTCCTCCGGTGTTTGCAAAGATAAAGAAAATTTCACTCGTTGTAATTTAACCTGATATGTGATATTGTAGACAGGTATAGTGTTTTGCGGATGCGTTTTTGCCGTAGCAGGGCATTATACATATAAATAACATGACTTACAGATTTCAGGAGGATTCCAATGAGTGAGAAAAAGAATACAGGTAAGAAGGCAGTCATAGCAGTGATTGTGATTGCACTTATCGTGGTAATTATTGCGCTTGTTGCTGTAATAAGCGGCAAGAGCAAAAAGGGTGGCTCAAAGAGCGCAACAGAGGCAGGCACCGAGGTCGGCAGCGAGACGATGCGAAGCGGACAGTTTGACATAGACTACGCAAAGCAGGTTACAAAGCTTGCAGACTATTCAGGTGTTGCAATTACTGTCTCAAACGATTATGAGATAAACGATACAGCAAAGCAGACATATCTGACCAATGTGCTTCAGTCATATGGTGCAGATGCGTACAAGCAGGTTACAGATCGTGATACAGTTGCAGATGGCGATTATGTCAAGGTTGATTACACAGGATATAAGGATGGCAAAGCATTTGATGGTGGCTCAGCTACAGATGTGATGCTTGATGTGACAAACAACAGCCAGGTCGGCGGTTCATCCTTTATTGATGGATTTACAAAGCCTTTAATCGGAGCCAAGGTGGGTGACAAGGTTAAGGGTGACGTGACTTTCCCTGAGGATTATGGCAACGATGACCTAAACGGACAGACAGTTACATTTGAGTATACAGTAAAGGGTATTTACTCAGCAGATCCTGTTGCACTTGCTGATATGACAGACGAGCAGGTCAACACAGTGTTTGGAAAGGCCGGAGTGACAACTAATGCCCAGCTTACCACACAGATTGAGAAAGATTTGAAGCAGCAGCTCTACAGCGCTGAGGTAGACAAGATAAAGAGCTACATGATTGACAACAGCACAGTCGAGATTCCTGATGAGTATCTACAGGCCAGACTCAATGAGTATATTGCTTCATTTACCAAGGAAAATGTCAAGGATGGACAGACACTTAAGAAATATTTAAAGTCCAACTACAACATGACAGTGGATCAGGCCACAGAGAAGTGGAAGGAGAATCTGACAGACCAGATAAAGACAGAGTTCATCTTTGGGCTTATCGCTGAGAAGGAAAATATCAAGATGGATGATGATGCCTTCAACAGCTATGTGGATTACATCGTATCAGCCAGCAATGGCCAGTTCAGCAAGGCTTCTGAGGTATACAAGTATTTTGGAAGCGGACACAAGGATGAGGGAAAGACATACCTTAAGAACCAGTACCTTGTAAACAAGGCTATTGATACAGTCACAGAGAAAGCAAATGTGACATTTGAGGATGGCAGTGCAGCGCCGGATACTTCAAGTGGCAGCGCGGATGCCGAATAATAACGATAAATATGCTGTCTGTGGTGATGCGCAGGCAGCTTAAATGGAGGATTAGATAATGGAACTTACAAACATACGCGAGATTTTCCGCAACAAGGACAAATTCGCTGACAAAGAGGTGACTATCGGAGGATGGGTCAGAAGCAATCGTAATTCAAAGAATTTTGGATTTATCGTGGTAAACGATGGTACATTTTTTGAGCCAATCCAGATTGTATACGGAAATGGCTTAGACAACTATGATGAGGTTGGCAAGATCAATGTCGGAGCTGCAATTATCGTAAGAGGTACACTTGTGCTTACTCCGGATGCAAAGCAGCCATTTGAGATTCAAGCCGCAGAGGTGACTGTTGAGGGTGCATCCACACCGGATTATCCTCTGCAGAAGAAGAGACATACATTTGAGTATCTTCGTACAATCTCACACTTAAGACCTCGTACCAATACTTTTGAGGCAGTTTTCAGAGTGCGCTCACTCTGCGCATATGCTATTCACAAATTCTTCCAGGAGAGGGATTTTGTGTACGTGCACACACCGCTTATCACAGGAAGTGACTGTGAGGGTGCAGGAGAGATGTTTCAGGTGACCACACTTGATTTGAACAATCTCCCTATGACAGAGGATGGAAAGGTGGATTTCTCAAAGGATTTCTTTAATAAGCCTACCAACCTTACTGTTTCAGGACAGTTAAACGGCGAGACATATGCTATGGCATTCAAGAATATCTACACCTTCGGACCTACCTTCCGTGCGGAGAATTCAAACACCACACGTCATGCGGCAGAGTTCTGGATGATTGAGCCTGAGATTGCTTTTGCAGACCTTGAGGATGATATGATGCTTGCAGAGAGCATGCTCAAGTATGTTATCAACTATGTGCTTGAAAATGCACCTGAGGAGATGGCATTTTTCAACAATTTCGTGGACAAGGGGCTGCTTGACAGATTAAGAAATGTTGTTGAAAATGATTTTGCCCGTGTGACATACACAGAGGCTATCGACATCCTTTCAAAGCACAATGACAAGTTTGATTACAAGGTATCATGGGGCTGTGATTTACAGACAGAGCATGAGAGATACCTTACAGAGCAGATTTACAAGCGCCCTGTATTTGTCACAGATTATCCGAAGGAGATAAAGGCCTTTTACATGAAGCTGAATGACGACGGAAAGACCGTTGCAGCAGTTGACTGTCTCGTGCCGGGAATCGGAGAAATCATCGGTGGAAGCCAGAGAGAGGATGACTATGACAAGCTTCTTGCCAGAATAAATGAGCTTGGACTTTCAGAGGATGACTACAAGTTCTACCTTGACTTAAGAAAATACGGCTCTGCAAGACACGCAGGCTTTGGATTGGGCTTTGAGAGATGCGTAATGTATCTTACCGGCATGGGCAATATCCGTGACGTTATCCCATTCCCTAGAACAGTTAATAACTGTGAGCTGTAATCACGAATGAATTTCATATATGAATAATTACCGCCCTTTGCACATATATATGATGTGTGGAGGGCGTTTTTATGTGGAGAAAAATCAAAGGTCCTGTGATAACAATATGTATTATGCATCTTACGGCGCTTTTGTGCCTTATCATACTTTCTATAGTACAGTGCTTTGTCGACATGGCGGAGTGGATAAAGTTTGCACTTGCCATGGCGGTCAATATAGTGGTGGGGCTTGTGTGCGGATTTTTGCTCAAATGCTGCTTTCACCGCAGACGTTTTATCAGGGTGACGGTCGTAGCATACTGGATAACGTATGTGATAGCAACAGTGGTCATAGATATAGGTGAATCAAAAAATATATTCGAGCTTTTGATAATACTCCTTCTGGTAATGTTTTCAGCGCTTGTTTTTCGCTAAAAAAGGACTTTTCATATTGATAATGCTGTGATATAATGTTGAAAGCAAATATGATGTGTCAATGAGACATCGTTAAATGAAAAGGAGATAAAAATGAAACACGTAAAGACATTAAATACAAGAAAATTACAGAACACAGTTAAAAAGGGCGGATGTGGCGAGTGCCAGACATCATGCCAGTCAGCTTGCAAGACATCTTGTACAGTTGGAAACCAGACTTGTGAGCAGTACAAATAGTCATAGGTGAAGCGGATTTAAAGAGTGTGCGCTGATAGGTGCACACTCTTTTCGCAGTGGTAATTTTAAAATGTGTATAGAAAGAGAGGAATATTGTAGTGGTTCATCAGTACAAGAACAACGGCTATAATATTGTCTTAGATGTCAACAGTGGCGCAATCCATGTGGTGGATGATGTCACATATGACGTTATTGAGCTGTTTGAGGACAACTCAGCTAAGGAGATTATTGAAAAGCTTGTGGACAGGTATCCACAGACGGAGATAGAAGAAGCAATACAGGAAGTAAATGAGCTTAAGGATAATGAAGAGCTCTTCACAGAAGATACATACAAAGAACGTATCATAGATTTCAAGAAGCGCCAGACAGTTGTAAAGGCACTTTGCCTTCACATAGCGCACGACTGCAACCTTGCCTGCAGATATTGTTTTGCAGAGGAGGGCGAGTATCACGGCAGACGAGCTCTCATGAGCTACGAGACAGGAAAACAGGCACTTGATTTCCTGATTGCCAATTCAGGCAGCAGGAGAAACTTAGAGGTAGACTTCTTTGGAGGAGAGCCTCTTATGAACTGGGATGTGGTGAAGCAGCTTGTGGCATATGGAAGAGAGCAGGAGAAGCTTCATGACAAGCATTTCAGGTTCACACTCACCACAAACGGTGTGCTCTTAAATGACGAGATTATGGAGTTCGCCAACAAAGAGATGGACAATGTAGTTCTTAGTATCGACGGACGCAAGGAGGTTCATGACCGCATGAGACCTTTCAGAAAGGGTGCCGGCAGTTATGACCTTATTGTTCCGAAATTTCAGAAGTTTGCGGAGAGCAGACATCAGGACAAGTACTATGTGAGAGGTACATACACACATTTCAATACTGATTTTTCAAAGGATGTGCTTCATCTGGCTGATTTAGGCTTCAAACAGATTTCGGTTGAGCCTGTGGTGGCACAGCCTACAGATGAGTATGCACTTAAGGAATCTGATTTACCTGTGCTCTTTGATGAGTACGACAGACTTGCAGCAGAGATGGTAAAGAGAAACAAGGCAGGAAACGGCTTCAATTTCTTCCATTTTATGATAGATTTAGAGGGAGGACCTTGTGTATATAAGCGTCTTTCCGGTTGTGGCTCAGGAACTGAGTACCTGGCAGTGACTCCATGGGGAGATTTATATCCATGCCACCAGTTTGTGGGCAATGAGGACTTCCTTATGGGTAATGTCTGGGATGGCATCAAGGCCACTGACATCCAGGATGAGTTTAAGTGCTGTAATGTTTATGCCAAGGAAAAATGTCGCAACTGTTTTGCCAGATTCTATTGCAGCGGTGGCTGTGCCGCCAACTCATACAACTTCCACGGCACAATCACTGATGCCTATGATTTAGGCTGCGAGCTGCAGAAGAAGCGTATAGAGTGCGCTATCATGATTAAGGCAGCAGAGGCTGATATGGCAGATGATGCACAATAATTTGAATTTGTCACGGGAAACGGATAGCGGTATTTGTGACCCGTGTGCGAATATATTTGCCATCTGTATACCTATATGGATGGTAGCAAAATGACAGGAAGGTATAAGAAAATGAAAAAAGGAAAGAGTTGGGTGATTATCCTTGTGGCAGTCATTTGTATCGGCTTGCTGGGCTGGTATTCCACTGCAGTAATCACCGACACAAAGCAAAAGCAGGAGGCAACTGCTAATGGTGAGAGCACCAAGGATAAGGATTATCAGAATATCAAGCTTGGTCTCGACCTCTCAGGTGGTGTTTCAATCACCTACCATATCAAGGACAAGAATCCTTCAGACAAGGATGTAAATGATACTATCGCAAAGCTCGAGGAGCGTGCAGAGAGCTACACAACAGAGTACTCTGTATACAAGAGCGGGGATGACCGTATCACTGTAGAGATTCCGGGTGTTGACGACCCTAACAAGGTACTCGAGGATCTTGGAAGTCCGGGATCACTGTACTTCATCGCCCAGTATGACAGTGACGGAAATGCCAACTATACACAGGACACATCGGTTGAGGGCGGCTACAAGCTCAACTATGATATTGACACCTTAAAGGCCAATGGTTCAGTCATCCTCGATGGTAACGATGTAAAGGATGCAAGCGCCCAGTATGACCAGTCATCATCTACATCAACCAAGGAGCCTGTTGTTTCATTAAAGCTCAAGGATAAGGCTATTGACACATGGGCAGATGCCACAAAGAAGGCAAAGGATGCAGGACAGTCAATCGGTATATACTATGATGATCATTTCATCAGCGTTCCTACAGTAAGCGCCGTTATCTCAGATGGTAACTGTGTAATCAACGGAATGAAGGATTACGACGAGGCAACAAGCCTTGCAACATTTATCCGTGTCGGAGCCATCAACCTCCAGCTCGAGGAGTTAGAGTCAAATGTTGTTGGCGCACAGCTCGGTGGAACAGCGCTCACAAATGCAGTAAAGGCTGCAATTATCGGAATTATCTTAATCATGATATTCATGATTGTGCTCTATGGTATACTCGGTGTGGTTGCATCTATCGGACTTGCACTCTACTCAATGCTTACAGTACTGTTTATTTACTGGTTTGAGATTACACTTACACTGCCGGGTATCGCGGGTATCATCCTTGGTATCGGTATGGCAGTAGATGCAAACGTTATCGTATTTGCCCGTATCCGTGAGGAAATCGCAGGTGGCAAATCAGTGCTTGCTGCAGTAAATGAGGGCTACAAGAAGGCTCTTTCAGCCATCCTCGATGGACAGGTTACAACCTTTATCGCAGCACTTGTGCTTATGGTGCTCGGTTCAGGTACAGTAAAGGGCTTTGCATACACACTTATGATTTCAATTATTCTGTCACTGTTTACAGCTCTTTTTATTGCAAAATACCTTACAAGAGCATTTTACGGTGTCGGTGTCAGAGCTGAGAAGTTCTACGGCAAGGCAAAGAAGAGAAAGGTTATCAGATTTGTACAGAACAGAGTTAAATACTTTGTTATCTCAGGTGTAGTTATACTTGCAGGTATTGGCGGCATGATTTATTTCGGTGCTACAAGCGGCAATGCATTAAACTACAGTCTTGAGTTTGTAGGTGGTACATCAACCACTGCAGACTTTGGCAAGGATTATACAGCCGCAGAGGTTGAGAAGGACATCGTGCCTTCAGTATCAAAGCTCCTTGGCAATAGTGCAGTGCAGGTTACTACAGTTCAGGGCAGCCATGATGTCACATTAAAGACACGTACACTTTCACTCGATGAGAGACAGGATCTCGCAGCTCTTCTTGAGAAGGATTTCAATGTTGATGCATCAACTATAGAGACTCAGAGTATCAGCTCAACAATCAGTGGTGAGATGAGAACAAACGCTGTAAAGGCAGTTATTATTTCATGTATTTTCATGCTGTTATATATCTGGTTCAGATTCAAGGACATCAGATTTGCTTCAAGTGCTATCCTTGCGCTGGTACATGATGTGCTTGTTGTAGTCACAGCATATGCACTTATCAGAATCTCAGTCGGCAGTACGTTTATTGCATGTATACTTACAATCGTAGGTTACTCAGTCAACGATACAATCGTTATCTTTGACCGTATCCGTGAGAACCTTCACGGTATCAAGAAGTACTCAGCAGATGAGCTTGCTGATATAGCAAACGAGTCCCTTACACAGACACTTTCACGAAGCATCAATACTTCGCTTACTACATTTGTTATGGTATTGTTACTCTTTATCTTTGGTCATACATCAATCAGAGAGTTCTCATTACCACTCATGGTAGGTGTGCTTTGCGGAACATATTCTTCAATCTGCATCGCTACAGAGCTGTGGTATGTGATGAAGCTTTATCTGGGCAAGAGCGCCATTAAAAAGCAGGCGGCTGCACCGGCTAAGGTTTCTAAAAAAGCTAAGAATTAATAATTAATTTATGGCCCGGCCTTTAAAGGCTGGGCTCTTGTTTTTTGTGGACTTATTAATATATGCAGATATGTTTATATATTTATAAATTTATGTGCGGAGTAATAGAATGGAGCATTATTTATATGAAAATTTTTCTGATTTATCTGCTTCTTATGAATATAGCAGGCTTTGCTGCGATGGGAATTGACAAGTGTAAGGCCATGGCACACGCATGGCGCATCCCGGAGAAGACATTATTTGGGCTCAGCCTGCTGGGCGGAAGCGCCGGTACCTGAGCTGGGATGTATGCCTTCAGGCACAAGACAAAGCATTGGTATTTTGTAAAGGGGATGCCGCTTATTTTCTTTATCCATGTGGTTATTGCATGTGTTATCTACAGGAATTTCTATTAGAAATTTAATTATACAAGGTAACAAAATACTTAATGTAGGTAAAAAGTAACAAAAAAATGTAGCATATAAGTACATAATTGTGTATAATAGATAACAGGTACAAAACCACTACACAACTATCAAGGAGGGCAAAATAATGTGGGCATATGAAAGTGTATTTTATCAGATTTATCCGTTAGGCTTCTGTGGGGCACCATTTGAGAATGATGGTGTTTTGGAACACAGAATTTTAAAAGTGAATGACTGGATACCTCATATCAAAAAGCTTGGGGCAGATGCAATCTATTTTTCACCGGTGTTTGAATCTGATACACACGGATATAATACAAGGGATTATACAAAAATAGACACAAGGCTTGGCACAAACGAGGACTTCGCACAGGTTTGTGACAATCTGCACAAGGACGGCATAAAGGTAGTGCTGGATGGTGTGTTCAATCATGTGGGAAGAGGCTTTTGGGCGTTCCAGGATGTGCTTAAAAACAGAGAAAGCTCACCATATGTGAACTGGTTTGGCCGTATAGCGTTCGATGGCAATTCAAACTATAATGATGGATTGTGGTACGAGGGCTGGGAAGGAAACTATGATCTGGTCAAGCTTAATCTGAGAAATGAGGATGTAATCCAGCATATCTTTTCAGCGATAAAGGGCTGGGTAGACGAGTTTGATATAGACGGGCTGAGACTTGATGTGGCATACTGCCTCGACCATGATTTCCTCAGAAGACTAAGGGAGTTCTGCGACTCACTAAAGCCGGATTTCTTCCTGGTGGGAGAGACACTGCATGGTGACTACAACCAGATTATGAATGATGCGATGCTTCACTCGGTAACGAACTATGAGTGCTATAAGGGTCTGTACTCGAGCTTTAATTCCATGAATATGTTTGAGATAAATCATTCGCTTCTCAGACAGTTCGGACCGGAGCAGTGGACTCTCTACAAGGGTAAGCACCTCCTGTCATTTGTGGACAATCATGATGTGACAAGAGTGGCAAGCATACTGACCAATGAAAAGCATCTGCCACTAATCTATGCACTTGCATTTGGTATGCCGGGCATCCCTTGTGTGTACTATGGCAGTGAGTGGGGAGAAAAGGCAAAAAAAGAAGACGGTGACCCGGCTCTGAGGGCATGCTTTGAAGCGCCACAGTGCAATGAGCTGACTGAATGGATTTCAAAGCTCGCAGAGGCAAAGAAGCAGTCAAAGGCACTCTGCTACGGTAATTTCTATTCGGTTGTGCTCACAAACGGCCAGTGCGTTTTCGGTCGTGAATGTGATGGTGAAAAGGTATTCGTGTGCATCAATGCCGCAGACCAGTCGTTTTTCGCGGGCTTTGATATGGGAAAGGGTGATGCCACAGACCTGATTACAGGTGAGCAGGTTACATTAAACGGTGGCCTTGAGCTGCCACCTTACAGTGCATACTTTTTGAGATAACATTTGTATGGACAATAAAAGAAATAATAGAAGAAAAAATGAAAGAAAAGAGCTCATATGTGCTGTCACAGCCGTAGTGGTACTTTACACAGCTATGGAGTCGATAGGCATCACATGCCCCATTAAGTTTATCACCGGAATATCATGTGCAGGCTGTGGCATGTCGAGGGCATGGATGGCATTTTTACACCTTGATATAGCAAAGGCGTTTGCATACCATCCGCTTTTTTGGCTTGTGCCTATTGCGGTAATAGTTCTTTTGTGTAAATCTAAAATAAATATTAAAATTTATAAAATAATTATATTTACAATCATCATTATGTTTGCTATAGTTTATATATGCAGATTGATATGGTCAGGCGATGATGTCGTGGTCTTTGAGCCGGAAAACAATATCCTGTTTCGTATCATTCGTGTAATAAAAAGCAAATAAAAAAGGAGAAAGAAGATGTTTTGTGAGAAATGTGGAAAAGAAATTCCTGATTCAACGAAATTCTGTCCATACTGTGGAGCACCTGTTTCCAAGGCACAGGATTTTGTCAACAAAGCAGGAGAGGCCTTCAATGCAGCAGAGCAGGAGCTTGGAAGTGCATTTGATGAGGTAAAGCAGTCCTTCACAGTAAACAGTGCAAACCAGCAGAATGCAGGTGGACAGTACAATGGAGGCTAAC
>ENA-OPAK01000301-OPAK01000301.1-human-gut-metagenome-genome-assembly--contig:-NODE-301-length-19415-cov-3.282438_pt1 | contig 19415 bp, 18 predicted proteins | sample MGYA00241055_ERZ501426 | MGnify/ENA primary metagenome ERZ501426 (study PRJEB25962, sample SAMEA2042626) | human gut metagenome | biome: human gut; feature: human-associated habitat; material: faeces... | reverse complement strand
AGAGCGGTTGGGAGATTTTGCCGAAGGCATTGCCCGTTTTGTGGTGAGAAGCGATGAAACAGCACTTGATGGAGAATTACTCCGTGAACTGCGGATAGAGGAGATGCAAAGACAAGTACTCGGTATGCTTGAAATGACCAAGACTGCATTGAATGAAGAAGATTTGGATTTGGCATTGGCTGTCTTAGGCAAGGACAATTTGTTGGATCAGATTAATGCGGATGCTCCGGGGGTGCTGACTAAATATTTGGGAAAGCATCCCGATTGTTTTTTGACTTGTCTGGAACTGGGGACTGTGATTCGCAAGCTCGAAAGGGCAGGAGACCATATAACGAATATTGCCGAAGAGATAGTTTTTTTCATTGATGCCAAAGTATTAAAGCATAGCAGAAAAGTGGATGAGCACTTTATAGGGAAGGAATAAAAACGATAAAATGTTTTCATTCTCCCAAAAAAATCTTATCTTTGTCTATGTAATGAGGCAGATAAAGAGCTTTTCGGTTTGTAAATAGCCAAAAAAGACAGAAAAGTCTAAAAACATGTTGTATGGCATAGTTTTTTATTTGGCTGGTTTAAAAAAAGGCTCCATATTTGCATCGTTATCCTGAAAACAATCTTTTTACCTTAAAAAAAAACTAATACCTATTGAAAACTTAAAAAGGGGGCTTTGTGAAAAGACCCCTTTTTTATTTGCTGCATAATGGTTCTTCCGGTGTTAAATTTCACCTATTTATTGGTCAATATGTAAGATTTCTGTAATTATTAGCTTATATTAGCAACTTTCTTTTAAGTTAATGCTTAACTTTGCTGGCTCATAAGAATAGCGGTAAAAAGAATGAAGACAAAATACATCAAGTCGTTTTTACTATTTTTGTTATTAGGATGCTGCATCTCGGTGTCAGCCCAAAATATACAAGGCGTTGTAACAGACTCATTGACGAATGAACCCATACCCTACTTGTCAGTCTTTTATGAAGGAAAAGGCGTAGGAAGCATTACCGATAATGATGGACATTATAAGGTCGAAACCCGTAAAGGCTGGAACAAACTCACCTTTTCGGCAGTGGGGTATGTAACAAAAGTAGTGAATATAATCCCCGGTGTCACCAAGAACCTGAATGTGAGGATGAGACCGGATGATATCATGCTGGACGAAGTGGTGGTGAAGCCCAAACGAGAGAAGTACTCCCGTAAGAATAACCCGGCTGTGGAACTGATGAAGAAAGTGATTGCTCATAAGAACAATAACAAGCTGAGTGAGAATGACTATTATCAGTACAACAAGTATCAGAAGATCACAATGTCACTGAATGATGTGACTCCCGAAATGCTGGAAAAAGGCATGTATAAAAAGATGCCTTTCCTGAAAGACCAGATCGAACTTTGTGAGGAAACCAATAAATTCATCCTTCCTATTTCGGTGGACGAGACCGCTTCGCAGAAAATTTACCGTAAACATCCCAAGAGTGAGAAGACCATTATCAAAGGGATGAGCTCTACGGGGGTGAACGAGCTGTTTGCAACGGGAGATATGCTGAGCACGGTGCTGAAGGATGTATTTACGGATGTGAATATTTACGACAATGATATCCGTCTGTTGCAGTATCCTTTCATCAGCCCTATTTCGTCCAGTGATGCCATCTCTTTTTATAAGTTTTACATTATGGACACCACATTCGTGGACAAGGACAAGTGCTTCCATCTCACCTTCGTTCCCAATAACTCGCAGGACTTCGGTTTTACGGGGCATCTTTACGTATTGGCCGACTCGTCTTATACGGTGAAGAAATGTACAATGAACCTGCCCAAGAAATCGGGGGTGAACTTTGTAGACAATATGGATATTATTCAGGAGTTCGAGCAATTGCCCAATGGCGAGTGGGTGTTGAAGACCGATGACATGATTGTAGAGATGACCTTGATGAAGATCATGCAGGGATTCCAGATACGAAGGACTACCCGTTACTCTGATTATGCCTTCGATGAGCTTCCGCAGCAACTTTTCAAGCGTAAGGGGGCCGAGATCAAAGAGGCGGACGCCATGATGCGCGGAGACGATTTCTGGAATCAATACCGGCCGGTTCCGCTTACGCAGACCGAGAGTTCTATGGATATGCTGGTGAAGCGTCTGGAACAGATGCCGGGATTCAAATATGTGATTTTTGTATTGAAGGCGTTTATCGAGAACTTTGTGGAAACCGGGACCAAGGAGCATCCCAGCAAGGTAGATATCGGTCCGGTAAACACCATGATCTCCAATAACTATATCGACGGATTGCGTTTGCGCATGAGCGCGCAGACCACGGCCAACCTGAATCCGCATCTGTTCTTCAAGGGATATTATGCTTACGGGTTCAAGGACCATCGTTCCAAGTATATGGGTGAGGTGGAATACTCTTTCAACAAGAAGGAATACCTGCCGCGCGAGTTCCCGAAGAACTCCATCACGTTCAGCTATCAGTATGATGTGATGTCTCCCACGGATAAGTTCCTGAAGACGGACAAGGATAATGTGTTCGTTTCTTTCAAGACTTCTACGGTGGACCAGATGTCCTACGTGCGGAATATCGCCTTGAAGTATGAGAACGAGACGCAGTTTGGTTTGAAGACCACGGTGGAAGTGAAACACAGCACAGACGAGCCTACCGGCGGTCTGGCCTATATAACCAATGATGACCAGAAAACGTTGGTTCCTGAGATTCAGACCATGGAAGCCTCCCTGGCCTTCCGTTACGCTCCGGGTGAGACATTTGTCAATACCAAGCAACGCCGTATTCCGGTTTCTTTTGACGCTCCGGTATTTACGCTGTCGCACACGGCCGGTTTCAAGGGCGTGCTGGGCGGAGAGTATAACTATAACTTGACAGAGATCGGGCTGTACAAGCGTTTCTGGTTCTCGTCATGGGGTAAGATTGATATGTTCGTGAAAGGCGGTGCGCAGTGGAACAAAGTTCCGTTCCCGTTGCTGATCATGCCGGCGGCCAACTTGTCCTATATCCTGCAGCGCGAGACTTTCAACTTGATTAATAATATGGAGTTCCTGAACGACCGTTACGCCTCTCTGGATGTATCGTGGGATTTGAACGGTAAGATTTTCAACCGTATTCCTTTGCTGAAAAAACTGAAGTGGCGTGAGGCTATCGGCTTCAAGATGCTGTATGGTCATTTGACAGATAAGAACAATCCGATGAAGCATCCGGGTGACAGCGAACTCTTCCTGTTCCCGACCCGTGACGGACGTCCTACCAGCTTTGTGATGGACCCGAAGACCCCGTACATGGAATGCTCTGTGGGTATTCACAATATTTTCAAGATATTGCACATAGACTATGTCCGCCGTCTGAATTATCTGGATCATCCCGATGCGAACAAATGGGGCGTGCGGTTTATGGTGATGATGACGTTCTGATGCAAGGAGAGCTCTGATGGTGTGTGAAATGAAGAAACCGAGGTAAGAACTTGTATTGTTCAAATAAAAGGTTTATCTTTGTTCCAGTACCTAAAGTTGGTGAAAAGTATGTTATGCTTAAATGAATGTAAGGCAAAGTTAGTTAGTTTCAAACAATGTTTTGGGCATGAGTTTGGAATTAAATCAATTGGTATCTTCGGTTCGGTTGCACGTCAAGAGAACAGGGAAGATAGTGATTTGGATATTGTTGTAGATATTGATAATCCTACTTTATCCACTATGTACACTTTGAAGACTGTTTTGACGGAAATGTTTCATTGTGAAATTGATTTAGTGCGTTTCCGTTCCTCACTGTCTCCATTTTTGAAACAGAATATTGAAAAAGAAGCCATTTATGTATAAAGGAGGACGACTAACCATTTGCGACAGGTTAACCCAGATAAAAGAATCCATTTACTATATACAGCAATGGAGTAAAGAAATAAATTGTGCTGATGATTTTTTTAGCCTCCATGGATAAAGTGATGGTGTTCAATGCATGTGTTATGCGCCTTCAAGTAATAGGTGAACAGGTAGGAAAGTTGTTGTTTTTACAACCATCACCGCTTTCTGAATATAAGGAAATTCCTTGGTTGGCTATTTATGATATGCGCAATCTTATTTCGCATGAATATAGTAATGTAGACGAGCAGATAGTATTTACTACTATAAAGAATGACCTTATAGAATTGGATAAGGTTATTACAGTCCTATTGAATAAATATTTGTAAAACTTGAATCTTTTATTGTGATTACGAAATATACCCATCTCTTATTTTCTTATCAAAAGTAAGTTTTCCTATTTTTTAAGCGCTTTTATTGTGTAATACACAATTATAGTGTATCTTTGTGCCCTCAAAAAGTTTCTAAATTCCTTTTATATAAAGGGTAAAGAACCTTTTTTGAGGGTATAAACATGTCTATAAAAAGCAGACAGAAAAGACGTCTTCGGACGAAAGAAACAACAAATAAAAGATTTCAGAAATACAAAATGAAATCTGTGTAAAAAGCTATTTATCAGCCAGTTATAAACACTGTGCTGATATGGTCTTCCAGTATCGGTCAGCGTGGATTTCTGACGATAAACCTCATGAAAAAGCTATCCCATCAGTTTGATAAACCGAAGCGTTCTGTGGCATCTCCCGAAGCGTTGGAGGCTTTGCGGAATAACAATGCCGTGCGTTGGTATGTGTTGTCGCTTCCCGACTGTCATCGGGGAGGAGTGCGCGGTTTGCAACGGGAACAGGACCGCCGCATACAGGCAGGCGAGCCCTCATTCGGCTTTTTTGCTCCTTCCTATCAGGAAGTGAGGCGTATAGACGGCAAATTCGTCAATACCCAGCGTCCCTTACTCTTCAACTATGTATTCGTCCGTGCCTCCGAGCGTGATGTTTTCCAGCTGATGCAACGTTTTCCTGTACTCAGTTTCCTGCCTCGGGTGAGGGAACGGAAGCGGGAGTATTTCCCCTACCTTTCCGATGCCGCAATGGAGAATTTGCAGTGGGTGGCCCGTTCTTATTCCAATACACTTCCTGTTTATATACCCCAGCCGGATGGTTTGCGCAAGGGCGACCGGATACGCATTACCGAGGGACGGTTTAAGGGGGTGGAGGCGACTGTTGTCATTCAGCCGGGAGCCGGGCGAAAGGATGTGATGGTATGTGTGGAGAACTGGATGTGGGTTCCGCTGCTGCGTGTGATGCCGGGTGAGTACGAGGTAATTGCCCTGAATGATGAGGACAAGCATGTATATACCCGTCTGGACAATGACTGTATGTTGAATGGTTTGCACAGTGCTCTTCAGCGTTATCACAGTGCGGAGGGGGTGAGTGAGGAAGATCGTTCTCTGGCTGCCAGGGCGTTGAAAGAATATGGCAATCTCCGGATGGATACGGATGTGATGCGTTGCAAGCTTTATGCCATTTTGCTGCCGGCTTATACTATATTGGGTATGGAAGAAGAGGCGGCAAAGCTGGTTGGCGTTATGCAGACTATGCTTCCTCTCGTCAAGGCGGAGCAGTCGCGTGCACTTGCTGTGGTTACACTTTATGGTTGTACGGATAGCAGTATCTATTATCATTTGGCGCACGAGGCGGTTGATCCGTGGAAGAAAGAGGAAAAGCCGAAAAAGAGTAAGCAGCAGCTGATCAACCGGTTGGATGATTATGATCGGTGGTTGAGGCATTGAAATGGCTTTGTAGATGATATGAGGGGGAGTAAGAGCAGTGTTATTAAAAACAAGTTGAATCGCTAGGATAAGTGAAATATAATTTGTTCTTTTGTGGAATATAAAAGCTAAAGAATATGAAATCAGAACCTTTTAACCCAGTCCAGCTACACTTGTTAAAGATGTTTTCTTATGCTAAAGACGAGCGCGCCTTGGAAGAAATACGTAAATCTTTGACAGCCTACTTTGCTCAAAGAGTAGAGGAAGATATGGATAAGTTGTGGGATGAAGGTTTGTGGGATCAGGATAAGAATGAGGCTATATTGAAAGAACATTTGAGAGTGCCTTATAATGATTGATATAGTACTGGATACTAATTGTCTGATTTCATCTATTTCGTTAAAAAACTGTTCAATGAATACGTTGAAAGGCTTAGGTTCTGATATTAAGTTAAGATCAATAAAACAAGTGTCTGCTTCTTTACTAGCCGATGATGATGTGCCAGATACTCTTCTCGATTGGACCTCAGAATTTGCAGGACAATGGGAAGATGATCGTACGGCAGATGAGGTTATTGAGGATATACGTGGTGCAAGGACTTCGAATAGGGAAATACAACAATGAAAATCATCAAAGCATTTGCTTCCCTTTTGCTTTCTTGACCTTATTCTAGTGCATTCAGTGCCAAAATAACAGTTATATATTTATAATGGCGAAATCAGTAAAAGCGAATTATCTATTTAATCTGATAAATTCCGCTTCCCAACTCTTATTTCCACTCATTACTTTTCCTTACGCTTCTCGTATAATGATGGCGGATGGTATAGGACAAGTGAACTTTTTTCAATCCATTATTTCCTATATCAGCTTGTTCACTTGTTTGGGTATTCCGATGTATGCTATACGTGAGGTAGCTAAAGTACGGGATAATCCGGAAAAAATGACACGGATTACAGTTGAAATATTATTGTTACATGCCTTTCTTACTCTTTTGGGTTATATGGCTGTTGCTGTCATTTGCTTGACGGTAACTAAGGTGCAAACCGATATACCTTTGTTTCTTCTGCTCAGTGCCACCATTTTTTTTACGGCGATAGGTTGCGAATGGTTTTATCAAGGAATAGAAGATTTTAAATATGTTGCTATTCGTGGGATGGTAGTAAAGACCATCTCCGTTATATTACTGTTTCTGCTGGTAAAGTCAAAAGAGGATATTTTATGGTATGGAGCTTATTCTGTTTTAGGCGTACTGGGAGGAAATATTTTTAATTTTGTCCGTTTAAGAAAATATCTGCATAAGGATATGATTGAATTTAGGGCGTTGCATCCTTTCAGTCATTTAAAACCGGCTATACATATTTTTGCTTTTAATGTCATTGTTAGTATTTATCTTCAATTAAACAATGTATTATTGGGTTTTATGAAAGATGCTGAGGCTGTGGGATATTTTACGGCTGCAACTAAAATTCTAGTCATAACTATGAGTCTTTCTAGTTCTTTGGGAGCGGTAATTATGCCACGCACTTCCAATTTGATAGCTGAAAATAAGATGGATGAATTTAAGGTCTTGATTCAGAAATCATACGATTTTATTTTAGCTTTGGCAATGCCCTTGACTGTGGGATTGATATTTACTAGTCCTAGTGTTATTCTATTGTTAAGTGGTGAAAGTTTTGCTCCAGCTATATTAACTTCACAAATAGTAGCTTTGAATATTTTAATGGTAGGCATTTCGGGTGTAATGGGGCTTCAGGTGCTTTATCCGATGGGTAGAATAAATATTGTTATTCTTTGCACATTCATAGGTGCGGTAGTGAACGTGGTGTTGAATGTATTACTGATTCCTGTTTATGGACATAATGGTACGGCAGTGGCTTATATGTTGGCGGAAGTAGCTGTTACTGTTTCCATGTTCATTATTGGGAGAAGGCATATTCCTATTCAGTTTTTTAAGAAAGAACATTTGCATTATGTGTTAGGAAGTGTGTGTATGGGGATTTGTCTATATTGGGTATTATTGCTTGAATTAGATGATTTTATGACATTAATAACTATGTTGATAGTAGGTTTGATGATGTATATAAGTGTGATATTAATATTGAAAGATACCATGGGTATGTTATTCTGGAAAATAATAAAATCATATTTGGATAAGTGTCAATATAAAAAAAAGTTAGGATAGCAGAATAACTTAAAACCCGATTGTTGATTTTTATGTCATAACTTGTGACTTTGATTTACGTAAATGAAGAAGTTCTGTAGTGAAATGAAATATTCCCAATAAATTAGATTTTAATTATATGAAATTATGAGAAGAGGTTATAAGGTCGTTTGTAACACTGCTGCAGGTCGGCATCGTTATATGAATTTATTGATTCCGTATGTGTTGGATAATGATATTGTTGACAGATATGACATTTGGGTAAATACATTGAATCCTGTTGATTTACGCTTTTTTGAATTACTAGCTCAAAAATATTCTAAAATAAAATTGGTATATATTGAAGACAATAAATTTAGTGGGCTCAAATCTTTATTTGAGTTTTATAAATATTGTACAGAAGAAGATACTATATATGTCAAGTTGGATGATGATTTGATTTGGTTTGAACCAGATGCAATAACGAGAATGGTTGATTTTAGAATAGATAATCCTGATTATTTTATAGTTTCTCCATTAGTTATTAACAATTGTTCTGGAACTTATTTATTGCAGAATGGTGGAAAAATAAGATTGAAGAAATATCTATCGCCGACTATGACATGGGAAAGTGCTTGGTGTTCTGCAACATTTGCCTATCAACTTTTGGATTGGTTTCAAAAGAAAGTGAGGGATGATAGTTACAAAGAACTACATATGGGGAAAAAACCTATTGGAATGTTACGTTTTTCTATTAATATGATAGTTTGGTTTGGAGCTACATTTAAGGAATTTGGAGGAGTTTGTCCTAAAGGCGAGAATGATGAGGAATATTTTTCAGTGATAAAACCTACACAGTTGGGGGTTGCTAATTGTATAAATGCGGATGTACTTGTTGCTCATTTTGCATTTACATATCAACGAGAAGATCTTGATAAGACTGATATGTTATTGAAGTATGAGAATTTGATAAGAAGTAAAAAGGATAAAGTTTGTTCTTTATATGAAGAAATTAAGTGCCTTACGTTGATGGCTAAAGAGAATGTGAATATTGAAATACCTCATTATGATGATTGTCGTTCTAAAAAAAATGGATTCCGTGAGTTTCTCCGGACAAGAAGAATTCCCGGAACCTTTTATGATTTAGGTCGAATTTATTGTAGGTTAAAAGAGCATAAAATAGAATTTGATGATATCTTGTTCTCAAAATAATTTTTTTATTATATGGCTATTGGTGTTTGTACTATTGGGGGGGTAAGGTTATATGATAATGTTGATAATATAGAAAATTATAGAAGCACTATGTTTAAAGGCTTGGGGATTGATAATACTACAGATGCAGTAAAATAAGAAACTTAATTTTTATTATACTAATTTTTAGCGTGAAGAAAGTAGTTGGGTATTTTGCAGGTATTGTGTTTGTGAAGTGCTTGCATATTAGTAATTATGGATTCTACAAATATTTCTTATAAAGAAAAGGCAGATAAGCGGATTATCCTTGTTTTTATTATACAGTTAATAGCTCTAGGAGGCGCAGTTGATGGGTTTATGAGTCATTCTGTTAAGATGAATAGTTGGGAGAATTGTATTTTGCCAATAGCTTTGCTTTATTATTTATCTTTTTCTAATATAGATTTGAAAAAAATAAAGGCATTGTATTTTGTGTTGTCTGTTATTACTATATCACAAATAGCTGTTATTTACAAATATGGTACAGGGAATATTCTTATAGGTAGATATTATGATGTTATAATAGCTTTTGTTTTACTTAGATCATTGGGGATTGATCGTTTTTTCTTTTATTTTGAAAATTCTGTTACCATACTTGTAAAAATTAGTTTGTTGCTATGGGGAGTTTGTCTCTTATTTCCTATGTTATGTAATATATTGGTTCCGTTATCTTTACCTATAGGATTTCCTACTTGTAGTTTTACATGGGGATTTGTTGGCTTAGCTAATTTAGATAGTACAGAAGGACTTGTTTTAAGAAATCTAGGTTTTGCTTGGGAACCAGGGCGATTTTCTTCTATTCTTGTTGTAACACTGATGATTCATCTTTTTCGGAATCGTTTTAATTTGTTTCGAAAGAATTTTGTACCGTTACTTTTAGGTATAATAAGTAGTCAAGCTACTACAGGATATATGGCTTTTAGTGTCTGTTTGCTTGGATTATTAGTAAATTCAGATAAAAAACGCTCTTCTAAATTGGTAAAATATTCGTTATGTGGAATATTTTGTATTGTTTTATTTTGCTCACCGTTTATGTTGGAAAAAATGAAACAGATTTTAGATCCGGAATATTTCTTGAATTCTAATAATATAGAAAGATTGGAAAGGACTGGTGAGCAATATGTTCCACAACGAGCTGAAGGATTGTTAATGGAATTTATGAATGTTGCTGATTCTCCTTGGATTGGTTATGGAGATTTTAAGGGTGAGTCTTATATATCTAGGGAGTTGTTTCCAACGATAGACATTGCATTGTCAAATGGTATATTGCAAATTTTTGCTATGTTGGGGATACCTATTGGACTTTTACTTTATTGGGCTTTGTATAAGTCGTCAACATTATTGGCTAGTCATTTTAAAGTAAAAGGTGGTTATTTATTTTTTCTTGTTATTTGTGCTGTCAATGTTTCATATAATTTTTTTGTTGAACCTTTTTTTATGGTAATTATATTGTACTGCTTGTTTGAGCGTAAAGATCGACTATGTGTAAATTAAGTATCATAATTGCAACATATAATTCAGCGAAAACAATTGCTGATGCATTAAAGAGTGTTTGTGCACAAACTTATCAGAATTGGGAATGTATTGTTGTTGATGGAGCATCAACAGATAACACTGTATGTATTGTAAATGATTTTATTCTTATGAATTCTCAAATTCGATGTGTTTCTAAAAAAGATAATGGCATTTATGATGCTTTTAATAAAGGTTGGAGAATGGCGAAAGGAGAGTGGATTCATTATCTAGGAAGTGATGATAAGTTGACTGAGGATGGAATGGAAAGGTTGATGAAATATGCAGAAGACGCTGATCTTGTTGGTGGTGGTGTATATTTGTGTAGAGAAAATGAAGTACCCAAACCACAATATACTAATGGAATAGGAGGGTGTCATCAGGGATTTGTAATAAAACGTTCCGTAATAGAAGAATTAGGTGGGTTTGATGAACAGTATAGAATATTTGCAGATAAGGATTTATTAATACGATTGGAGCGAGCTAGATATAAAGTGCGTAATTATCCGATTATTATTGCTTATTTTTATATTGGTGGAATTTCACAAAATATTCGTTCTTTGTATTCTTTAACGAAAGAAAGATACAGATCTTATCAGTGTACAGGATATTCAAAGTATCCTTTGATTTCAAGTGCTTATTCGTATATATATGCTATACTTGTGTTTTTGAAGCATAAAATAATAGGATAAAATGTGATCTATAATGTTTTTACAGTTAAAAGTCTTTTTTAAAAAAGCCGGTGGGCTTAATCTCTTAAAGCAATGGTTGAAATTAGGGATATTGCCTGTTACCTTTATTGAATTTTATTGGGGTATGATAAAAAATCGTTAGAGTTGTTACGACTTATCGCTGGATTAAAGATTCAAAAGAAGTTGAAAAAGAAGTATGGCAAATTACAAAGTGATTTTAAGTTAGAGAAAAGGGAAGGTGATTCTATTTTACAACAAATGATTTGGATATTTTGGTGGCAGGGTATGGATAATGCTCCTTTAGTAGTTCAGAAATGTTATGATTCTGTCAAACGGAATTTTCCTGATTGGAAGATTACAGTACTTACTGCAGATAATTATCAAGATTATGTATCATTTCCTAATTATATAGAGGAAAAACGTAATAAAGGAATCATTTCACTTACTCATTTTTCTGATTTAATGAGATTGGAGTTACTGATAAAGTATGGTGGTTTATGGTTGGATGCTACGGTATTTTGTACAGGGCATAATATTCCTAGATCAATTTTAAAATCAGATATTTTTGTTTTTCAAACTCAAAAGCCAGGGGCGGATGGTCATGCAACCTTGATGTCAAGTTGGTTGATATATGCAAAAGCTAATAATCATTTGTTGATGTCAACTCAATTATTACTCTATGATTATTGGAAAAAAAGTAATCAATTGATAGATTATTTTCTTTTTCATCATTTTTTTACCATAGCATCTTCTCGATTTCCATTAGAAGCGGCAAAGATTCCTCCTTTTTGCAATACGGTTCCTCATATTTTATTATTACATTTTTTTGATAAATATGATGAAGATTTATTTGAAGACTTAAAGAATATGACTTGTTTTCATAAGCTAAGTTATAAATTTACTGAAGAAGATATGGATAAAAAAGGGACTTTTTATGATGTGATAATTAATGGTTCTATACAAGATTGAGAGTTAACAATTAAATAATCTAAATATATATGCAAGCAATTATTTTAGCGGCAGGAATGGGGAAACGTTTAGGTGAATTAACCAAGAACAATACTAAATGCATGGTAGAGGTTAATGGCATTCGACTTATTGATAGAATGATTACCCAATTATCAAAATTTAATCTTAACCGTCTTGTTATAGTGGTAGGTTATGAAGGGAAAAAACTGATAGACTATATAGGACATCGTTATGATGATATTTTGAAAATAGAGTATATTAATAATCCTATTTACGATCGGACAAACAATATTTATTCATTGGCATTAGCTAAAGAAGAATTATGCAAGGATGACACAATTCTACTGGAATCTGATTTGATTTTTGAGGACAGGATGCTTGAGTTGCTGATAAATCATCGTGATCCGGATTTGGCGCTTGTTGCTAAATATGAAACGTGGATGGATGGTACAATGGTTTGTGTTGACAATGATCGTAACATAACCAATTTTGTTCCGAAAGAAGCTTTTTGTTATGAGAATGCAGATGTCTATTATAAGACAGTGAATATTTATAAGTTTAGTAGTGAGTTTTCAAAATACCAATATGTACCATTTCTTGAGGCTTATTGTCGAGTAATGGGTAATAATGAATATTACGAACAGGTATTGCGCATATTGCTTCATTTACACAGTTCTACTTTAAAGGCATTGCCGATAACTAATGAAAAATGGTATGAAATAGATGATGTGCAGGATTTGGATATTGCATCTACTATATTCAGTGATAAGGATATAAAATGGAAAGAATATCATAAACGTTATGGAGGTTATTGGCGTTTTCCTCAAATGTTGGATTATTGTTATTTGGTGAATCCTTTTTTTCCACCCAAACGGATGAAGGATGAATTACGTGCTAATTTTGATACTTTGCTTGAAAATTATCCATCGGGTATGCAGATAAATTCATTGCTTGCCGGGAAATACTTTGGTGTAAAGCAGGATTACATAGTAGTGGGAAATGGTGCGGCGGAATTGATAAAGGTAGGGATGGAAGAACATTCGGGTGACAAAGTTGGTATCATATATCCTACTTTTGATGAATATCCTAATAGGCTTCGCAAAGAACAAATAGTCCCCTTTTTCCCTCAAAACAAAAATTTTGAATATACGGCTGAGGACTTAATGGCATATTTTGAAGATAAAAATATTTCATTGATGATGCTGATAAATCCAGATAATCCATCAGGGCATTTTATGCCTAAAAATGATGTTTTGCAGTTGGCAGAGTGGTGTGCAATAAAAGGTATTCGTTTACTTGTAGATGAAAGTTTTGTAGACTTTACTTATGGAGCTGTTGATAATAGTTTGCTGTATGATGATATATTGACTGCTTATCCTCACATGATGGTTATGAAATCTATTTCAAAATCTTATGGTGTTCCTGGTCTGCGGCTTGGTATTTTGGCTACAGCGGATATTGATTTGATAGTGCGGATGAAAAAGGAAGTGAGTATTTGGAATATTAATTCATTTGCAGAATTCTATTTGCAAATTTATGGTAAATACGAAAAGGATTATATTAAGGCTTGTGCCAAATTTATAGCGGAACGTGAAACTTTTTATACGGAATTGCAGAGTATTCCTTATTTGCGTGTAATTCCTTCACAGGCTAACTATTTTTTGTGTGAAGTAATAGCTAAATATACATCATCAGAGCTTACACAAAAATTAATAGAGAACGATGTGATAGTTAGTAATTGTGGGTTGAAATCCAATATGTTTGGTTATAATCTAGTACGCTTAGCTATCCGTAGTCGTAAAGATAATGCGCGTTTGATTGATATATTAAGAAGGTTTTGATGATGGGGAGAGAGGTTCTTGTTATCCAAAATAGAGATATATATGGTCTTAATATATCTCCGCTTGAATGTGTAAAATGGGTGGATGAATCATTTAGACTAAAAGCATTAGCACAACTTCCTCCTAAGATGAGTGTGCATCCACAAGGTAATGATTTTTTTACTTCAATGCCATGCTGTTTGCCGAGTTCTTATGGAGTGTTTGGAATGAAGGTAGTTCATAGAATATTGGGGGCAACCCCTTCTCTTGGAAGTGAAATTCTGTTGTATGACAGTAAGTCTGGACAATTGCAAGCTTTAATAGATGGAGATTGGATAACAACAATGCGAACGGGAGCAGTTGCTGCTTTAAGTATTCAGCATCTTCAACGTACCAATACGGACACTTATTCGTTTATGGGGTTGGGTAATACAGCTCGTGCTACGGCACTTTGCTTGTTGTCTATTTTTAGTGACAAGAAACTAAAATTTCGTTTATTACGTTATAAAACCCAGGCAGAATCTTTTATAGAGCGTTTTAAAGAGGTTAATAATGTTTCTTTTGAAATTGTCGATACAATAGACCACCTGGTAAGTGGAGCGGATGTTTTAATTTCTTGTATTACTGATGCGCAAAATCTTATATGTGAAAATAATGAACTATATCGGAAAGGTTTGCTGTTAGTTCCAATTCATACTCGTGGCTTCCAAAATTGTGATTTATTTTTTGACAAAGTATATGGTGATGATACTGGCCATGTGAGTGGATTTCGATATTTTGACCGTTTTAAGGAGTTTGATGAGTTTGGTAATATCCTTATAGGTAATCAGACCTACCAATTTGTTGTCTTTATCTACTACCGGCAACTTCTCGATTCTATGTTCTTGCAGAATTTGAGAAACAGCCTCCATATCCGTCGTAGGATTGGTAGTAATGATGTTCTCCTTAGTCATTACCTCATCGATACGCTTATTCATATCTTTCTCAAAACGAAGGTCACGATTGGTAACAATGCCTACCAAATATCTTTCATCATCTACCACCGGAATACCACCAATCTTGTATTCAGCCATCAAAGCCAGCGCATCAGCTACCGTAGAACCTCTCTTGATAGTCACCGGGTCATAAATCATACCGTTTTCGGCACGCTTCACAATAGCTACCTGACGTGCCTGCTCCTCAATGGACATATTCTTATGAATAACTCCGATACCACCTTCGCGGGCAATGGCAATAGCCATCTTCGCTTCGGTAACCGTATCCATGGCAGCAGTTACAAACGGGATTTTTAACTCAATGTTTCGTGAAAACTTAGTCGAGAGTTCGACTGTTTTGGGCAAGACTTCAGAATAAGCGGGGATTAACAGTACGTCGTCATAAGTTAATCCATCCATTACAATCTTATCAGCAATAAATGACATAGGGCTATGCGTTTAAAATTTATTGCGTGCAAATATACGGTTTTTATTCCATTCCGTATACTTGCACGCAACATTTTTTTCTTTTTTATCAACTAAAACCAATCAGTTTGCCATCTCTGAAATAAACTTGATGCGTACCAAACGTACCTCTTCTTCCGTAAAGTCATCACCCAACTCATCCAGAGCATCGTCAATCTTATCAGTGGTAGATTCCTTGAAATAATCATAGATATCCAGCAAGTGGTCTTCATCCATAATATCCTCCAAGAAATAGTCGATATTCAATTTCGTTCCGGAGTAGACGATAGCTTCTATCTCATCCAGCAGCTCTTCAAACTCAATGCCCTTTGACATGGCAATGTCATCCAATGCCACCTTACGGTCAATGGCCTGAATGATGGCCACCTTCATTTTTGACTTATTGGCCACAGTACGCACACGCAAGTCCTCGGGACGTTCAATCTCATTCTCCTCACAGTGCCGCTTAATGAGTTTACAGAATTCCTCGCCGTAGCGTTTTGCCTTTCCGGCTCCTACACCCGGTATGTTCTGCAACTCGTCCAAAGTCACCGGATATATGGTCGCCATCGCTTCCAAAGACGGGTCTTGGAAAATGACATAAGGAGGCACTTCCAACTTCTTGGACAACTTCTTTCGTAAGTCCTTCAACATGGAGTACAATGCCGGGTCTACCGCACACGCACCGCCTCCACGTGCAGGTGCTTCCTCTTCCACATCCTCAAAGTCATTGTCTTCCACTATTTTGAATGATTTGGGATGTTTAAGGAACTTCTTACCGTCATCTGTCACTTTCAGCAAGCCATAGTTTTCGACATCCTTACTCAGGTAACCGGCAATAAGTGCCTGACGGATCACAGCATTCCACGTTTTGTCTTCTTCGCCCATACCAGAGCCGAACACTTCGAGATCTTCATGCAGATGCGCCTGCACTTCTGAAGTTTCCTTACCTTGTATTATGTCTATAATATAGTCCGCTTTAAAATTTTCTTTCACCGCGAGAATAGCTTCAATCACGGTACACAATAATTCTTGAGCTTCCACTTGTTTTTTCGGATTTAAACAATTGTCACAATTACCACAATTTTCTTCTATATATTCTTCGCCGAAGTAATGAAGCAATGCTTTTCGGCGGCATACGGAAGATTCGGCATACGCAGCAGTCTCCAGCAGAAGCTGCTTGCCAATTTCCTGCTCTGCTACAGGTTTGCCTTGCATAAACTTCTCGAGCTTCTGCAAGTCTTTATTGGTATAGAAAGTAATACACTGCCCTTCTCCTCCATCTCTTCCGGCACGTCCGGTCTCCTGGTAATATCCTTCCAGACTTTTGGGTATATCGTAATGGATGACATAGCGCACATCCGGTTTGTCAATCCCCATACCAAAAGCAATGGTAGCTACAATCACATCAATCTTTTCCATCAGGAAATCATCCTGGTTCTGTGTTCGTGTAGCCGAATCCATTCCGGCATGATAGGCACGGGCATTGATTCCGTTTGCCTGCAGGATTTCAGCAAGTTCCTCCACTTTCTTCCGGCTCAGGCAATAGATAATGCCTGACTTTTCGGGATTGTTCTTAATGAACTTGATGATGTCCCGGTCTACATTTGCAGTCTTGGGGCGTACCTCATAATAGAGATTCGGGCGGTTGAACGATGACTTGAACACCTGCGCATCCACCATACCCAGATTCTTCTGGATGTCATGCTGCACTTTCGGTGTAGCCGTCGCAGTCAACGCTATCAGAGGGGCTTTTCCTATTTCATTGATAATGGGACGGATGCGGCGATACTCAGGACGGAAGTCATGACCCCATTCAGAAATACAATGGGCTTCGTCCACGGCATAGAACGAAATCTTCACCGTTTTCAGAAACTCCACATTCTCTTCCTTCGTCAGTGATTCCGGAGCTACATACAACAGCTTTGTCTTACCACTGAGTATGTCGGACCGGACCTGGTCTATCGCGCTCTTGTTTAGGGAAGAATTGATGAAGTGGGCTATCCCATCCTCTTCGCTGAAGTTACGCATCGCATCGACCTGATTCTTCATCAAGGCAATCAGAGGAGAAATCACGATACCCGTGCCTTCCATCAATAAAGAAGGCAACTGATAGCATAAAGATTTTCCTCCACCGGTAGGCATCAACACGAATGTATCATTACCTGTCAACAGATTCTCTATGATTGCTTCCTGATTTCCTTTAAATGTGTCGAACCCGAAGTATTTCTTCAGCTGGTCTGTCAAATTAATCTTCTTCCCTGCCATGATTCATTAGGTTGTTGTTTATTGAGTTAACTTTTAATAGTGGTACTCCGCCTTGTTTTCACAAAGAACCCTAACAAAGTTATAAACAACTTCTTAAATTTCAAGCATAATCCATCGAATATTTTTCAATAAAAAGTAAAATAGTCGGTTTTACCCCGTATTACCATCTGATTCTTAAGCACTTTGCAGTCGTGCTATATTTGCCTTTTCAAGCTGGCGCTTGGCGTAGTCCAACGTCACAACAAAATTGTCCTTCTGTTCTGACGGAATTTCGAACATGGCATCCATCATAATTGTCTCCACAATGGAACGCAAGCCGCGGGCTCCCAACTTATATTCTACCGCTTTATCCACGATATATTCAAATACAGCATCTTCAAACGTCAGCTTCACATTGTCCATCTCAAACAGTTTGATGTATTGCTTGATGATGGAATTCTTCGGTTCCGTAAGAATGGAGCGCAATGCCGCACGGTCCAACGGATTCAGATAAGTCAGCACCGGAAGGCGGCCGATAATCTCGGGAATCAGTCCGAACGACTTCAAATCCTGCGGAGCAATGTACTGCATCATGTTGCTCTTATCAATGGTTGCCGTATTGCGTACAGCGCTATACCCGACAACGTGCGTATTCAGCCGCTGGGCAATTTTCTTTTCAATGCCATCGAAAGCCCCACCGCAAATGAACAGAATATTCTTGGTATTGACCGGAATCATTTTCTGGTCGGGATGCTTGCGCCCACCCTGGGGAGGCACATTCACCACAGAACCTTCCAGCAGTTTCAGCAATCCCTGCTGCACGCCTTCACCACTCACATCACGGGTTATGGAAGGATTATCACCCTTGCGCGCTATTTTGTCTATCTCATCAATAAACACGATACCTTGCTCTGCCTCGGGCACGTTATAATCCGCCACCTGGAGCAGACGTGTCAAAATGCTTTCAATGTCCTCACCCACATAACCTGCCTCTGTCAGAACTGTTGCATCTACAATAGTAAAAGGAACATGCAGCAACTTTGCGATAGTACGCGCCAATAACGTCTTTCCCGTACCGGTACTGCCTACCATGATGATGTTCGATTTTTCAATCTCCACATCATCACCGCCGTCCTTCTGGAGCAGACGTTTGTAATGGTTGTACACCGACACAGACAAGAAACGCTTGGCATCGTCCTGACCAATGACATATTGATCGAGGAACTTCTTTATTTCTACGGGTTTAGGAAGTTCTTTCAGATTCAGCTTCGTGGCACTTGCCTTCTTGCCAGCCCCCAAAGCCTCCTGAGTAATCTCATAAGCCTGGGTGGCGCAACTGTCGCAGATATAGCCATTCATCCCCGTTATGAGAAATCCGACTTCATCTTCGGTGCGACCGCAAAAACTGCATCTATTTTTATTCTTTCTTGAATCTGCCATATTTATTTTTTAATCAAAACCTCATCTACCATACCATATTCTTTGGCTTCCTGGGCTGTCATCCAGTAGTCACGGTCAGAATCTGCCCATACCTTGTCAAAGGGAGTGTGGGAGTGGTCGGCGATAATGGTATAAAGTTCTTTCTTCAACTTCTGGATTTCACGTGCCGTGATTTCAATATCCGAGGCCTGCCCCTGGGCACCTCCCATCGGCTGGTGTATCATCACGCGGGAGTGGGTCAATGCGGAGCGTTTGCCTTCGGCACCGGCAACCAGCAATACGGCTGCCATGCTTGCCGCCATTCCAGTACA
>ENA-OPAK01000294-OPAK01000294.1-human-gut-metagenome-genome-assembly--contig:-NODE-294-length-19646-cov-2.682865_pt1 | contig 19646 bp, 18 predicted proteins | sample MGYA00241055_ERZ501426 | MGnify/ENA primary metagenome ERZ501426 (study PRJEB25962, sample SAMEA2042626) | human gut metagenome | biome: human gut; feature: human-associated habitat; material: faeces... | reverse complement strand
AAGCTGGAGTCAGAGTTGGAACTTCTGTCCGCCGAGGCAAGCATAACCGGGATGAACCGGGAAGATTTTCTCAAGTTATGCGATGAAGTATATTCCAAAATGAAGTCTTCTCCAATCCAAATATCCACTTAAATTACTAGAAAGGAGCAACATATGAGCATAGCATTATTTATCATATTCCTGTTTATGAACTTCTTCATACTGCTCATAATGAAGTTCGTATATACAAGTAATTATTCGTATACCGAAGGAATGCTCCTGGGTGTCCACATTCCAAAGGAACACATTGAAGACGAAACCGTCCTGAATATTGTTGCTGCAGCCAAACGTAAGATGAACCGGATTATCTGGATAAATCTCATACTTGGAACAGCCCTGTGCTTTGTCGTGTTCTGGGAGATCATTATATTCATACTGGCATACACTGTCTGGATGATCGCATTCTGTTTCCTTATAACATATGCAAACAACTCCGCGCACAGGAAAATGTATGCCCTAAAGATGAAAAATGACTGGGTGGTCCCTGATCAAAGAAGAAAACGTTACATTGATACAAATGTGTCAACCCAGATCGGCAAAAGTGAGATCAGTTTCAATTATCATGGAATAATAATCCTTGTAGAGCTCATTTGCCTAGTGCCATTTGTGATAGGGAAAAGTGCGGTCATATCAACCACAATGATAATAATGGGACTCTGCTCCGTCCTGATGTCACTTACATCCATGATATTCCACATATATGTAAACCGGCACGAGCGAACTGTGTACAGCTCGGATACCCAGCTCAACCAGACCGTCAACAGAACCATGAAGATATACAAGGGACTAGCAATGCTGATTCTTTCGGCAACAAATGCTGTCGCATGGGTATATATCACTATTGACACCCTGATTCATTGCATATCATCAGCCAGTAAGTCCCGGCAAATTTCGCTTTCTGATATCCTAAATTTCAAGGGTGCGCTTGTAGATGTCTCGCTGTGCAGCTCCGCACTCTATGTCTATATATTTGTCCAGACTCTTGCTGCCATCGGATTGTTTGCACCTCTCCTCATGGCACAAAGCAGAAAACGTGAACTCTTGGCCGCCGACACCCAGCCTCTCTACGTGGATGACGACGAATACTGGAAAACCGGATATTACTACAATCCTTCCGACCCGCATGTGCTGGTTCAGAACAGATTGCAAAGTGGAAATTATACATTTAACTATGCCACCAGGAGCGCAAAGATTTTTACAGGACTTACATATATCCTTATCACCGCCTGCATTGTCTGGACGATAGGCGTGCTTGTGCCATTCATAAACGTGCATATTGACACTCATCTTGACTCCAACAAACTCACAGTGTCTGCTGCCATATACTCATCGGAGATATATTTTGATGACATCGAGGAGATTCAGCTTCTGAATGAACTGCCAGACGATGATTTTGTTCGCACAAACGGAGGTGCCACCGATGAATACCTGATCGGCCATTTCAAGAGCAGCACCTACGGCAAATGTGAGCTGTATGTATACGCAGACAGTTATCCCATCATCATGATAAAGACAAGGGATGAAGCGATATTTATGAACACCAAGGATTCTGATGATACTTATTCTATCTTCGAATCCATACATTCATGAGATAACGCCAAAACAGGTACAATGGATAAGTATGCTATCATTTTCTTAAGAAATGCTCCCTGTTCGGATACTCCTGCCTGAATGCCGCCAGTGCAGCGCTCTGAAGTATGGCAAATTCCTTGTCCATGTGCAGCATGTGCGGCGCGTCAAATGCTATGGAGCTTATCTGATCTGCGATCTTCTTCGCCACGCCCTCATCCGAGAGCTGCCCCATACCAAATGCTATGGATGTGAAACCTCTGCCGCCTCTGCTCACCTCGATGAACTTGAGAAACGCATTCTTGAGTTCATATAGCAATATCTCCTGTTCCTCGACACTTCTTCTGTCTGCGTCGAACAGGCAGAGCTTGCTTATAATCTCCACAGCCTGTTTCTTTTTCTGACCTCCGATGTCAACAGAACCGCCCTCCGATATGTATTTGAGCTCCATAAGGCAGCCCACAAATGCATCATTCTTCGGCTTTCTCTTGCCATATCTCGCCGTCCACAATCTCTGACGGAAGACAGTAGACGAACCGGCGCTGTCACCATCCATATCCGTGCTGTTATTTTCCAGCAGTTCAAGTCTCTTATCTGCATCCGTCTCTCCGTAAAATTCTTCTATCCAGCTATTTTCCATATGCATCCTTCCCGAATATATAATTGGATCTGTATCTCTACATCAATTCTTGATAATTTTTCCAGACAGATCTTCTCCAATTATATATGCTTTTAATTCACGATTGTTTACTCATGTATCAGTTTGTAACTTTAGTCAGCTATTTTAGTTCATTATTTCAGGCTCTTATTTTAACGCTCCTGTACTTATCTGAGCAGGAAATCATCCACGCTGTCAACATCGACCTTCCAGTAAGGCGACACGTAATATTTGCCCTCGTCAAGATTATGACCATCAAGGCTGTTTCCCTTGAAGAGATCAACTGCCAACCGCGCTATCTCTCCCGCCTGGGCCTCCTTGTCATTGTAAACTGTTCCCTGCATGTTTCCCTGCTTTATCGCCTGGAGAGCATCATCAAGTCCGTCTATTCCAAAGATCACAGGCCATTTGTCCCGGCTTATACTTGAGTTATCGTACGCCTCAACTGCGCCCAGTGCCATCTCATCATTGTTGGATATGACAAGCTCTATCTGACTGCCATACTGACTTATAAGCTGAGTCATTCTGTTCTCCGCCTGACCTCTGTTCCAGTCTGCAAACTGATAACTGAGCTTCTCAAGATCCACTCCCTTATCCATGATGGTCTTCACCGAACAGTCGGTTCTGCTTATGGCATCCTGATGTCCGGCCTCCCCCTCCAGAAGAACATACTGTATCTTGCCATCACCGTTGCGATCCACTTCGCTGTGCTTCTTTATATAATTTGCCGCAATCTCCCCCTGCATATCACCGGATTCTTTTGCGTCACAGCCAACATAGTAGAGCTTTTCCCACTGCATCAGGTCATCACGCACCGGCTCTCTGTTGAAAAAGATCACTGGTATATCACTCTGCCTTGCTGACTTGATAATATTTGCCGGTGCGGTTCTGTCTACAAGATTTACACACAGCACATCGCAGCCTGCATCTATCATCTCATCAACTATCTCATCCTGCTCACGCTGATCATTATCACCACTTCTCACCGATACTATCACATTCATGTTTGTGGTCTCCATAGTCTTAAGCTGAGATTTCACCTTTTCAATCATGGCATTTATGAATGGATCATCTGCTGTATAAGTGACCACCCCGACTCTCATGGTTTTGTTTGATTTTTTATTGCTGCTGCCGCAGCCCATAAGCGAGACTATCATCGCAGCTGCCAGCAAAAGCACATATATTTTTCTTCGTTTCTGTCTACTCATATGAATATAAAAACCTCTCTACATCATCGGAGAACAAATCGTCACTGTATATTATCTTTATGCCCTCCTCCCGACTCTTCATCGTATACAATCTGCTGTTCAGACCCTTTACTACCTCTGTCACACTGGCATAGCCAACACCGTATCCATCCGGAATAACAAGGCACTTTATCTTGCCCGCATCAAGCAGCGCCACAGATTTTACGCTGGTCCCCATTCCATATATCTGGGCGCCATTGTACATACCGTTATCCGCATTCTCTCCTATCTCATCGATCGCATATGTGTCCATCACAACCATGTAGTCCACCTTTCCCAGAATATCCACAATGTCACATATGTTCTGATTGCCACATCGGCTGTACACCCAGCTCACCTCGCATCCGGTTCCTTCTATCGCATCCATAAGTCCTGCTTTTCCGCTCACACTTCCCTCTGTCTGGGAATATCCGGTTATAATGCCTATGCTTTTGCCACGGAGTCCGTCCGCATCATTTGCCCTGATCTGTTCTCCAAGGGTATATCCTATCTTGTAGTTATCAGGTTTTATCGTAACAAATCCCGAGGCGCCATCTTCACTGTATGCATCCTGGGTTATAAGTACAAATGGTACATCGCCAAGCTGTCCCAGCATATCCGATGTATCCTCGCCCGGTGCAGGACAAATTATGAATGCATCTACATCATTTTCAAGCTGTTCATCTATGAGCTCCTTCTCATCCTGGGCTGACTCGATATCATCGGTGTTGCATATGATAAGATGGACATCATTGACATTTGCTGATTGTTTTAGTCCATTTATAAGTCCATCCCACCTCTTATCACCGGAATTTGAAAGTATGACCGCTACTCTTTTCTGAGGCACATTTTCCCGGAATATCTGATGTATAAAGAATCCGGCTATAACCACCAGAAACAGCTCCGCGATCAGGAATGTTATCTTACTCTTCTTCATCTGTCGCCATCCCCCTTCCAAAATCCTGCCTCTCAAGTCTCTCTCTGTTCTCCTCCGTGTAAGGAATGGCTGGAATGTGAATGACAACCTTTGTTCCCTCGTCCGGCTCACTGTAAACCTTTAATCCATATTCGCTGCCAAACATCAGCTTTATCCTGGAGTGAACATTGATAACACCCACTCCGGAGCCATGCTTTGGCACCTTATTGTTGTCCACAAGGATGTTCCGGGCAATATCCTCCGACATACCCATACCATTATCCTCAACTGAAATGTATATGTCGTCGCCCTTCTTCTCACCGCGGACAGTTATCTTGCCGCCATCGTCCTCATCCATGTTGCCCACACCATAGTATATTGCATTTTCCAGGATCGGCTGCACGATAAGTTTAACTGTACAATAGTCATTTATCTCTTCGTCTATGATAAATTCTGTAGCAAATCTTTCTTTATATCTTACCTTCTGTATGTTCATGTAACTCGTGCTGTGCTGGATCTCGTCCGCTATCCTTATGACAGTTCTGCCCTTTGACAGACTTATCCTCAGCAGCTTTGCAAGCTCAGATATCATAAATACTGCATCTGTATTTCTGTTCGCCTCCACCATCCATGTTATGGACTCCAGTGTATTATACAGGAAATGCGGATTGATCTGACTCTGGAGCGCATCCATCTCACTCTTTCTCCGCTCATTCTGCTGTCTGATTATCTCCTGCATCAGAATCTCTATCTGCTCATAGGATTTCTTGACCGAATATCCCAGATGTCTTATCTCGGAAGATCCTCCAATATATATATCCGTGGTTCCACCTGTCTCATATGACTTTACTGATTCATTCAGCTTAAGTATAGGCTTTGAGATTTTCTTTGTTATGATCCTGTTCACCCACAAGAGCATCATAAGCAATATTACAACCGTAGTTATGATGTAATATCTGTACTGATTGATGCTAGCAGTCTGAACACTTTCCGGGACAACTCCTATGATCTTCCATCCAGTGTAGGCTATACTGCTGACAACAACATTTTCTGTGCCATCCGTCATCTTGATCTCATATGTACCGTCATCGTATACCGCTGCCTCTGTACTTTCCTCTGTGAAAAAGCCTCTGTCTATCTCTGCTCTTCGCGGATGGTATATGATATCTCCGTCACGGTTGCACAGATAATAATAAGTTTCACTTGAAGAATCATTGATCCTTGAAAGAGCCTCCTCGATCACGGAATACTTCATATCTATCAGAAGCACGCCGTTTACCGGCTTATCTCCATCATTGATATCAACAGAACGGCTGAGGGATATGACCCAATAATACCTATTGGCGCCATCTTGAAACAGATCTTGTATATGAGGTGTAGAAAAGTGCATATTCTCTATATCTTCAGATGCATTCTTGTACCATTCCTGTTCCTCGACATTAACCTTATCCTTCTGCACTGCAACCGGCTCCGCAGCAACAAGCTTCCCGGAATTGTCGTACAACGCCATACTCTGCACTTTGTCAACATTCACCTCATATAAAAGGCTGAACTGTCTGCTGAACTCCTGACTGGAGATGTCATATTCCTGGATAATGTTATAATTCACTCCATTAGATATCTGTCTAATGCCTGCCAGGTCTGTATCCACTTTATCCACAGTACTCTCTATCATGCTTTCTGCATTTGACACTGCAGTCTGCTTTATCGCAAGCTTGAATCTATTGTAAATAAGAAATCCCATAACAACAGTTGTGGTTATCGTCAGTCCTGTGAGCACCGCCATTATTATTGACTGTATGTCAAATCCTATAAATCTGCCATGATGAAACCAGCCTCGCAGCCTCGTGCGCAGAGAATATTTATTTTTCTGCATTTTGCCCTGAGCATCCTTTTTCTCTCTAATCTTCAAAACAATTCTACTCCCCTTATACTTTCTCTGCTCTACTTATTCCCCGTATGTTCAGTTCTGTACTTTGATGGCGACATTCCAAATCTCTTCTTGAACACATAGCTGAAATAATTTGCATCCTGATATCCCACCTGCTCTGCTATCTTATAGCTCTTCTCATTTGTCTCAAGTATGAGATTGGCTGCGTGATCCATCCTGTAATCCGTCAGATACGAGATAAATGACTTTCCTGTCTCCTTCTTGAACACTGATGAAAAATACGAATTGGACACACCAAGCTCTGAGCACACCGTATCCAGCGACAGATCGGGCTCCATATACCTGTCAACTACCATATTCTGGGCATCCGTTACCATTCTTCTGGACGTGTTATTTCTGGCATTTTTCAATTCCTCGCCGATCGCCATCGATGTGTCTATGAGCCATGCTGTGAGGGTAACTTCATCCATCTCAGGAACCTTCTCGTATGGGTTGCTGATCCCACCTGAAAAATTATCAAAATCTATAAAATTATTTGCGCAGAATCTGTAGAACGTTCCTACCATCTCCATGAGCGTCAGCTTGTACCTGTTCATGGTCTGTGCAGATCTGTGCAGCTTCTCTATCTCATCATGTACCGCTCCCTCAATGGCATCTCTTTTGCCAAGATATATTGACTTGATAAGTTCATGCATATTTGCATCTTCATACTGTACTGCGGCCTTCTGCTCCTTCGGTGCGATCTCAGCAATATTTATAGCCCTCTGGGTTCCGTATAAGACCCTGTATGATACCGCTTCCCTGGCACCCTCATATGAATTATTGATATTCAGGAGACTGTCACACACTCTGCCAATACCGGCAGTCACCACGGCACCCATGACTCGGTAAGCCCATCTGCAGAATCTGTCGCAGGCATCCGTCAGCTCTGCCATGGCATCCTCTGAGGCTATTTCGATGATGAGCACTGAGTTGCCCAGATATGTAAATACCTTGCATTTCCATGTATCAGCAATTCTGTCCTTGATCTGCTGTTCCACCGACATTGACAACAGAAGCGGATTCATTCCATCTGGAACGTGATGCTCCGATGTATGAAAAACCGCGCAGCAATAAAGCGGTCCCTTCATATCAATCTGGTATGCTGCAAGAAATTTCTCATAATCCGACTCGCTCACTCTGCCCTCTATCAGGGATACAAACAGATTTGTCTGAAGAACAGGCAGAGATGCATTGAAATAATTTGCAAGCTTTTCTACATTCAGTTTTTCCTCCCTCTCCTTGTCCAGAGAGTTTTTGACCCTCTTCAGACAGTCCGAGAGTTCTAAGGCATTTATAGGCTTGAGCATGTACTCCTCTATCTCAAGGTGCACCGCCTCCTTGGCATACTCAAACTCATCAAATCCTGTGAATATGATGATGTGTATATTCTGATAATCATTGTTGAGCCGTCTAGATAGCTCAAGACCGTCCATATATGGCATCTTAATGTCCGTTATGACCACATCCGGCTGCTGCTTCTCCACCAGTTCAAGAGCCTTCACACCATTGTTGGCACTTCCCACAACATCAAACCCAAGCATATCCCAGTGGATCTTTCTCTCTATAACATCTATAACCTCTTCCTCGTCATCGACAAGGATAACCTTGTATTTATCCATCTAACAGAAATCCTTTCTATATATCAAATGCCACCCGGTTCACCGGTCTTTTCCAGCAGTGTAATTATATCAAATACCGCAGAGAATATCTGTACTTTTATTATTATTTCTTCATCTATACCGTCAAGAAATTTTCCTCACCTGTCCGTGACTCGAAACCTTGCCTGTTTCCAGCTTAGGATCCAGCTTGTTTCCGGCTGAACATCTTGCCCTCCCGTAATCTGGAATATTTTCCCTATCTCCAACAAAATAGCTGCTGTAGGATAAAATTGTAACTCCCCCCCACATATAACCCTTGCAGAAAAATAGAGCGAAGGAAGCGGCTGCGTGATTAGGTGGCATGCATAAAAAAGTGGCATAGATGCAGGAAGGCGTCCGCCAATCCACATGCCTTGCGTCATGCGTGCACTTCGTGCACTTCACAAGGAATCCTCCCGCTTATGCGGGCCCCTCCTTATGAAAAAAACCGCTCAATCCATCCTGTAGACGATCCGAGCGGCTTTTTATATAAAGGTTTTGTGAGAGTTAAATTTGTTGTTCCTTACTTCTTCTGTACATACTTGAGACAGTCAAGAGTTACAGCGGCAAGGATGATGATACCTTCGAATATGAACTGAAGGTTTGTATCAATACCAAGAATGGTAAGTGAGTAGGTAAGTGATGTGAAGATAAGAACACCAGTTACAACACCGGAGATCTTACCGATACCACCGGTAAAGGATACACCACCAACTACGCAGGCTGCAATAGCATCCATATCCCATCCTTGTCCATATGCTGCACTACCGGAACCAACCATACGGTTACATTCCAGCCAGGAGCCGAAGCCATACAGGATACCTGCCAGGATAAATGCTCCCATCGTTACTTTGAATACAGAAATACCAGATACTGCTGCTGCTTCCGGATTTCCGCCTACCGCATACAGGTTTTTACCAAATGTTGTTTTATTCCAGATAAACCATACAATGACAATTGCTGCAACTGCCCAGAGAATGATGGTCGGGAATCCATTGACTTTTGGAATTACCATATTCGGAATGGTCGGCTCGATCGCTCCGAAGGAAACACCTTTTGTCGCATAGGTGACCAGACCAAAAATGACAAGCATGTTTGCCATGGTCGATATAAACGGATGCATCTTGAATTTCGCTGTAAAAAATCCGGCTATACTTGTAAAGAACGTACATAATACAATACATGCTACCAGTGCAAGAACGACTCTTGCCGGTGTCGGTACTTTCGTAAAATCAAAGATGTGTCCGAACACACCACCTGTATTTACACCCTGATGCATGATAATGGTTGCGGTTGTCATTCCCATACCAACCATTCGTCCAACGGAAAGATCCGTTCCGGTAAGAAGAATGAGTCCTGCAACTCCAAGTGCCAAGAACATTCTTGGCGATGCCTGCTGGAGAATATTTAAGATATTGTTATAGGTAAGCAGCGGCGTTCCTTTTTTGATTGGAGTTATGATACATAACGCAACAAAAATAAGAATAATCGCGATGTAGAGTCCATTCTGTAAAAGGAAGGTTCTCCGGTTAAATGTATACTTATAATTTTCCCATTTCTGTGCCTGATTTTCTGCAAATGTGAATTTGGACAACCGGAGCAGATCAATCAGATGATACTTGTAACTGTACGCATCATGCTTCCGGTCTTTAATCCTCTGATACTCTTTTTCCAGTTCAATCTTTTCATTGGAAACACGGTTCTTATATACATAATTTTCTTCTTTGACCTCGGCCTGGGCGGAAGTCTTTGCCAGAGTTTCTTTGTGTTCCTTTTCAATCTTTGCAAGTTTCTGCTGATGCTCCTGCAGTGCCTGTTCCTTTTCCGCTATACAACTTGCCTTAACTGCATTATAATACTTGTCAAAATTATTTTTGAGATAATTTTCTGCTTTCCCGATCAGTTTTGCGATCTGGTCTTTGTTCTGTGCCTCTACCGCTTTTGCCTGTTCAAGCTCCTTCTGGCAGGATGCAATCTCAGAATCTTTTTCCCCTTTGGAAAGTGTTTTATCTCTTTTTACGTTTTCGATCCTGCTCTGGTACATAATAACTTTTGCCGTACCATCTTTTCTGAGTTCATCAATCTCTTTTTGTATTTTTCCGACATATTCCTCAATCGGCTGACGCAGTGTTTTTTCCTGCTCCGCTGTAAGAATCTTGCTATTTGCCATATCTGTCCCCCCTGCCTATAAATATTTCGCGCTGAGGCGAAGTAATTCTTCCTGATTCGTTTCCTTTGTATTGACAATGCCCGCAAGCCGTCCGTTCGACATGACACCGATCCGGTTTGTAATACCAAGGATTTCCGGCATCTCAGAAGAAACCACGATAATGGTCTTTCCCTGTTTTGCCATCTGTATGATCAGGTCATAAATTTCATATTTTGCGCCGACATCAATTCCTCTTGTCGGTTCATCCATCATAAACACCTTCGGTTCACGCTCGAGCCACTTTCCAAAAATAACCTTCTGCTGGTTTCCTCCGGAAAGACTTGAAATCATATCGTTTGGTCCCAGACATTTGGTATGCATGACTTTAATTTCATTTGCGGTAGCCTTTGTCATTTTCGGTTCTGAAAGTGCCGCGCCTTTTTTATATGCATTAAGATTTGCAATGGTTGTATTAAATGTAAGATTCCCTTTCAGGAATAATCCATTTGCCTTCCGTTCTTCCGTAATAAGCGCGAATCCATAATCCATTGCCTCTTTTGCACAGCTGAAATTCATAAGCTTATGGTTCAGATAAACACGGCCTGCGGCTCTTGTGCGGATACCGAATATGGTTTCCAGCAATTCTGTCCGTCCGGCTCCCACAAGGCCATATAAGCCAAAAATCTCCCCTTCACGGACATCAAATGTAACATCCTGTAAATACGGCTCATATTTTGTGGACAAATGCTGGATTGATAAAATAACATCTTTCGGCTGATTATCCACCGGTGGAAAACGGTTTTCCAGCACACGGCCTACCATTGCAGTAATCAGTTCATTCATATTTGTTTCTTTTGCACTTTTTGTCATGACCAGATTTCCATCCCGGAGTACGGAAATATCATCACAGATCTCAAATATTTCATCCATTTTATGGGAAATATAAATAAGGGAGATGCCCTGGTCACGAAGCATCCGCATCATATCAAAAAGTTTATCCACTTCCTGTACGGTAAGTGATGATGTTGGCTCATCCAATACGATTACTTTCGAATTATATGAGATCGCCTTTGCAATTTCACACATCTGCCGCTGGGAAACGGACATATTTCTCATCGGCTGATCCAGATTTACCGTCATTCCCAGTTTCCGGAATAATTCCGAGGCTTCATTTTTCATTCTTCCCTCATCGATCATCCCAAGGGAATTTACCGGGTATCTGCCAAGAAAGAGATTATCCACAACATTTCTCTCCAGACACTGGTTTAACTCCTGATGCACCATTGCAATCCCATTTTCAAGTGCATCCTTCGGACCGGAAAAATTCACTTCTTTTCCGTCAAGGTATATAGTTCCTTCGTCTTTCTGATAAGTTCCAAAAAGACATTTCATCATTGTTGACTTACCGGCACCATTTTCTCCCATAAGTCCCATAACTGTTCCTTTTCTCACATCAAGGTTGATATGATCAAGTACTCTGTTGCGGCCAAATGATTTACTCATGCCACGTATCGATAAGATAATATCTTTGCTCTGATCCCCCATACTATCCGCTCCTATCCTTTTGTTTTCGGGGAGAGAACCGCATTTCTCCCCCCGAAGTTAAGTTGTTTTACTGATTTAAAAGAGCTGTGTAAGAAGCTGCATTATCTGTTTTCACCATGTTGATAGCAAAAGCATCGTACTGTCCCGGATTGCCCAGACGGTTTGTGATATTAGACTCTGTCTGTCCGTCACCACCAATGTACTCAACATCCAGATTTAAAAGGTCATCATACTTCTGTAACAGCGGCTGATAGGTAGAACTTAAGAAGTTATCAGAAGCATTGTAAATATTCAGCCATACCTTCTTTGTCGGATGGGCAGATGCATCTAACTGTTTGGATACCGGTTCCCATACAACGGTAGAATCTGTAAAATCTTTGTAGTTATCAGAGGTTACTGCCACGTTCAGGGAATAGTAAGATCTCTCGTCTTCTTTGTATACATAAACGTCACTGCTTAATACATTTCCTGCATCGTCTGCAGTTCCGATACCCGTGTCAACATCTACACCATCCAGTGCATTTCTAAGAACACGCAGTGTCAGGTATGCCTGTACGTCTGCATGCTGGCTGATCGTTCCACCGTAGCCTTCTGCAATTGCTGCAACCGCATCGCTGTTTGCATCATATCCGAATGTCGGTACACCGTTATCCTTTGACCATGCATTAAACATTGACATTCCCATTCCATCATTGTTGGATACAACGACATCAATGGAATCCCCGAAAGAAGATGACCATGTACCAATCGCATTGCCGGCTGTTGCTGCATCCCATGTAGCACCTGCTGAGTTTTTCATTTCCTGGGAAGCAAGTTCACGGATCACATAGGTTTTTCCACCTACTTCAATGCTTCCGTCCTGAACCTGTGATGCTTTTCCATCGGTATTGGTTCCTGCCGGTGCACTGTCTGCCTCGCCGTTTTTATCCACTGCTGTTCCAAGTGCTTTTCTGACACCTCTTGTACGGGCAATGGAATCATTGTGACCGATATCACCGATTGCTAAAACATAGCCGATCACGCCATCTCCGTTACGGTCAATCTTGTCAATATTTTTCTCGATGTAATCTTTTACCATGGTACCCTGAAGTTCTGCACCCTGATTTGCATCAAACCCTACATAATAAGTATCTTTGTTAAAATTGAGTGCTGTCATGTCAAGCTCTCCTGTAGAACTGTTTGACGGCTGACGGTTAAACCATACCAAAGGTTTATCCTTGTTTGCGACAGTTGAGGTAGAAGTGCCTCCCCCTGTATTGCCTGCCTGTGTGCCACCGCCGTTGTTTCCCCCATCGGCTCCGCATGCTGCGGTTGAAAGTGCAAGTACCGCCATCATCATAATTGCAACAATTTTCTTTTTCATAAGAATTTCCCCCTTCTTGTTTTGTTTGTAATGCTAGTATACGGGATTTTTATCTCATAAACTATAGAATATTTTTTGGTTCACATTAAAAATTTTCATATTTTTCCGTTATTTGTTCAATTTTTTCATATTTTTTCTTTGCCATTTCGTCACTTTGCCGTTGATTTGTACTAAAAAAAGCCATCTTTCTTTACAAAGATGGCTTTTTAAATCTTTTATAAAAGGCTCTGTTATCCTTGTTCCAGAATCACATGCCACGCCTCACACAGCCGTTCCAGCGACCACGCGGCATTTGCCGGACTTGTGGATGGAAGCACCATCGCTTCGATCCCCGTGACCGGAAACTGGTATCTTTTATAAAGCTGTCCTGCCTTGTTTCCGTTTGCATAAACACGTGTTATGTTCGTTTTTTCCAGAATCATGCCAATATCCGTCGGCTGTACATTTTTAATACTGCTGTCACTTGAGCCTTTGATGTCACAGCTTTGGATCACATCCCACAGGGCAATCCGGTGGGTAAGAAGCATTGCTTTTTTCTCCTCAATTGTATGCGGAACCGGCTCCTTTAAAAGTGTTGCAAGCACTTTCCAGAAACGGTTCTGTTTGTGCCCGTAATAAAAATTGTTTTCCCTTGATTTGACGGACGGCAGGGTTCCTAATATGAGAATTTCGGAAGCTTTGTCGTACACCGGCTCAAACGAATGGACAATGTGTTCATATTCCATAGAATTCTCCTTTTAAAGTTACCACCCTATCCGTATCCATCTTACTGCTTATCCTTCTCTAAGATCTGGTCAATCGCAGCTGTCACCTTTTTGTAAACTTCATCACTCGTGATTCCGCCCATGATCGGATCTCCGACAATGTTGCCATTACGGTCAACGAGAACTGTCGTTGGAAATGCCATAATATTTGTTGCGTATTTACCGGCCTCACTGTCCGAATCAAGGGAAAGGTTGGTATAGTCTGCCCCCTGTTTTTTCAGGATGCTTTTTGCTTCCGCAATTCCCTCTTTATTACCATCGAGTGAATCCGTGTTTACGCCAATGACCTGACCGCCCTTTGCCTTCAGTTCTTCATTTAATTTGTTGAGTGCCGGAAGTTCCTCCACACATGGCGTGCATCCATTAAACCAGAAATTAACAACCGTTACCGCATTCTGTGAAAAAATGCTGCTGTCCACCTTATTTCCATCCAGATCCTTCGCCTGAAAAGACGGAAAGACGGATGTTTCTGCATTCGCGCTTTGGGCGCCGGAATTTTCTGTTCCCATCTGCGCGGTAAGTTCCGTTACCTGATCCTCGATTTTCTTAATCTCTTCGATATCCTTATCCAGCTTTTTCAGGTCTGCCTCCGAAAACTGGTCCTTCACATGATCCAGCTGTGTCTCCAGAAACGTTCCATAATTTTGTTCTCCTGCGTCTGCGGCTTTGTCTTTGTCAATGTTATTAAAAACCGTATTCCACAATTCCTGATGCTTCGCAATAATGGCATTTTCCTTTTCGTACAGTTTGTTGAGTTCTGCATTACCAGCCCCTGTATCTTCCGCAGACTGTGCCTGCGTTTCCGTCACAGTGCTGCCTTTTTCCGAGGCATTGCCACAAGCGGCAAGTCCAAATACCAGAGTCATAACCAGTAACATTACTGTAAGTTTTTTCATTTTAATTATTCTCCTTCTTCTTTTTTGATTTTTCTGCAAATCCATACTTATAACTGATTGCCTCTACCGGACATTCCTTCACACATGCTCCGCAGCGTATACATTCCGTATGATTTGGATGCCGGACCACATCCACATCCATTTTACAGACACCGGCACATTTGCCGCAAGATACACATTTACCGGTATCTATATGCATCTGTAAAAGAGATACTTTATTAAAAAGCGCATAGACTGCGCCAAGCGGACAGATCCATTTGCAGAACGGGCGATAAAACATAAGGCTTAACAACACGACCGCAACCAGTATTCCGGCCTTCCATGTAAACAGCTTTCCCAATGCCGCACGGATGCCTGCATTTGCAATCGAAAGTGGAAGTGCCCCCTCTAATACTCCCTGTGGACAGAGGTATTTGCAAAAAAATGGATCCCCCATTCCCAGCTGGTTCGTCACCAATATAGGAAGCAGAATAACGAAAACCAAAAGAATTCCATATTTGATAAACCGAAGCGGCTTTAACTTCCGGGTGGATATTTTTTTAAATGGAATCTTATGCAAAAGTTCCTGGAACCATCCAAACGGACACAAAAAACCACACACAAACCGTCCCAGCAGAACCCCTGCCAGAATCAGGAAACCGGTTATATAATATGAAAACTTAAATTTTGATGAACCAACCACTGCCTGAAAGGCCCCAATCGGACACGCTCCCGCTGCTGCCGGACAGGAATAACAGTTTAGTCCCGGCACACAGACCGTCTTTGCATTACCACGGTAGATCTCTCCCTTAAAAAAATTCGGCAGATGAATATTCGTAAGAATCGTTGCCACAGCCTGAATCCACCCACGGACATGTGCAAGAACATGTGATGCCTTATGCTTTTTTTTATCCAATGCCAACACACTCCAGACATAATTTAATTGCTTTGGAGAGTACCGTGGCTGCCTCTCCACGCATCGCGCCATAACAAACCATAAGCATTGCTGCTGCAAGGAGCAGCAGCTGTACGGCTGCTTTCTTTTGTAGTTTCATTCCCTTTCATTCCTTTCTTTTTGCTTGTTACAGGTTATCAGCCAACTGTGAACGTCCTGTGTATGAAATTCTAAGATATCCTTAAGAAAATCTGAAGTATCCAAGCATCTCCCTTTTGCCAGGCATCTGCGTACCTCTTCTGTATCCGAAAATCACCAGCATTTCCCACGATCTGCGCACGCCGCTGACTGCCATCTGCGGCTATCTGGAACTTTTAGAAAAAGAACCGTTATCTGCTGCCTCCCTCCAGTATGTTGCCATCATCCGGGAACGCACGGATGTGATGACACAACTGACGGAAGAACTGTTCTGGTATTCGGTTGTCCTGTCTGTGCCTTTGGCACAGCCCCTGCAGGAAGTGTCGGTAAACCGCATTTTAGAGGGAAGCATTGCCGCAATGTATGCGGTGCTCAAAAAGCAGATGCACGGGCAGATGAATGCGGCTTATAAAGCGGGGAGGCTTGTCATCCGGATGCAGATTTAGTTTATTTTTTTATAAAATAGACCAAAAATAAAGCAACTACAACAACTCCTGTGCCTATGATTATACACCTCTTTGCTGTGGTAACTTCTTTTTGATATAAGCGAAATAATTCTCCGGAATGATTCTTTCTATTATGAAGACCAATCATTGCATAGATCAAAAAGAATGCAACTCCGAATATTAAAATTACACTCAGTCGTCCCCAAGCAGAAGGAATGGTGTATTGACCGATTATGATACATAGCAGGATCATAAAATACACGATTTTATTTTGCCCATATCCCAAAGGAAGTTCTTTTTGATAATTTCTATACATCATTTTTCCATAATAAACGATCATGCATATTAAAAATAATAGATAGATTATCATAACCATCATCCTCATTGTATACCTCCTTAATTTTGTCTCATACGAGAAAATGTCACATCCGCCTCCGGATCGGTAAGCTCTATATTGATCCGACTGTTGCGCCGCTCATGAAGCAATAATTGTTTTGCTGTCTCTGTGCTGATTCCCTTTTCTTTCTTCTCATTGGTCTGAACATACTGTTTCCCCGATAGTATCACTATTCTTTTCGAATCGTATTGCATATAGTTACGAAAAATATGAAAATTTTCAGTCCGGCATAATAATCCGGATCAGATGTTTATCCAACATGATTGTCCGGTTCCAGGGATTGATAATAATCCCTGCGATCTCCGGCACAGTAAGTGCTGCTTCAAACATCCTGCCGATCTCTGACAAAAATGTCGACTTCACCTGATCTGCACCTTTTAATTCTTCCTCAAAGCTGGTAAATGCCGACCACCAGATTTTACCGTCCGGAGTCCTCACTGTCTGTAACTTCATTTGTGCCTGTGCCGGATCCGGTTCCACAGCAACGATCAGTTGTCCTCCCTCTTTCATCCGCCGCCGGATCACCGTCAACGTATGTGCAAGCTGCTCCTGTGTGGCTTCTTTCTGAAGCGCAAAAATTGCATCTTCTATTCTTTCATTGCCCTTTAATCCCTCATCCTGATATTCATTTTTCTTATTCATATTTCATATCCTCTCTTGTCTGCTTCTTTCTATTATAAAATGAGAGGTTTCTTTTTGAAAGCTATTTCTTTCAGATTCTCCTTTTGGGAGAATTCTTTTGACGGAACCGTCCTTCTCTTTCTCTGAGACTGCGAACCTCCAACTCTCCAACTCATAGATTGTATTCTCTGCACGTTTCTTCTATACTGAAAGCAGACAGACACTGCAGCAACTGTCTCTTACGAAATGGAGGTTCCACTATGTCACAAAATAATATTGGCGAATTTATACAACAATCCAGAAAAGCCAAAGGATTTACACAGAAAGATCTCGGTGACCGGATCGGCGTCAGTGATAAAACCATATCCAAATGGGAAAATGGAAACAGTATTCCTGACACTTCGATTCTGAACGAACTTTGTGCTACTCTCGATATCAATGTCAATGAACTTCTCTCCGGTGAAAAATTAACACCGGAAATTTATTCTATGAAAGCGGAGGAAAATATGATGAACCTTTTGGAAGACAATCAAAAACAACAGCGCTTTGCACTCCTTCCCTGTGCAGCGGGTATCGTTTTATTGATCCTTACCGGACTGTTTGCAATATTTACACATATGCTTTTACCGGATATGCTGGATCTTTGGGATTTTCCAACACTCCTCATTTACATCGGAATCTGTTGTTCCCTTGTTTTATTGAGCGGAAAGCACCATAAACAGGAAATCATTCACTTTCTCCGGAAAATTGTGGTACCTATCGGATGCATCTGTCCTCTGTTGGGGATAAACCAGTTTATTCATCAGTTCCGTGATCCGGCTGATATTGGTTCTTTCGTAAACCAATGTGTCTTATTTGTTCTCTATTCCCTGATTGCCTATGTGATTCTGGTTCTTATCGAACAGCATCTGGACAAATAAAATTTTATATGTAAAAACAGCCCCTGTACCTATTGGTAAGGGACTGTTTTTATTTTATCTTACATATTCTTAACCGTTGCAATATCCACTGGAGTAAGCTCCCCGTGAGCGGTCTCTAAAGAACGTGCCAGCGCATTTGCGGTATCCATAGCGGTAATACAGTACACACCGGTCTCAATCGCATTACGGCGGATTAAGAATCCGTCTCTTGTCTTATCACCGTTACCCTGTGTTGGTGTATCGATGACAAGGTCGATCTTGTGGCCAAGGATCAGATCCATTACATTTGGTGACTCCTGCGAAATCTTATTGACACGCAGTGCATTGACGCCGTGCTCCTGCAGATACTTTGCAGTGCTTCGTGTTGCGTAGATTTTGTAGCCGAGTGCCTCAAAACGCTTTGCCACACCGACAGCCTCCGGCTTATCGGCATCCTTTACCGTCATAATCATCTGCTTGTATTTCGGAAGCTGTACACCTGCTCCAAGGAATGCTTTGTACAGTGCCTCATTGAATGTCTTTGCGATACCCAGACACTCACCGGTAGACTTCATCTCCGGTCCAAGGCTGATCTCTGCCCCACGCAGTTTCTCGAAGGAGAATACCGGCATCTTGATTGCGATATAATCGGCAACTGGTGCAAGTCCCGGCTCATAGCCCAGACCGCGGATCGTGTTACCGATGATCACCTTGGTTGCCAGATCTACAATCGGAATACCGGTAACCTTACTGATGTACGGCACGGTTCTTGAGGAACGCGGATTTACCTCGATGACATATACTTCCTCATTCATGGCGATGAACTGGATATTGATCAGACCAACCACATGCAGTGCCTGTGCCAGACGCTTTGTATACTCTACGATGGTATCCTTTACCTTATCACTGATCGTTGGAGCCGGATATACGGAAATACTGTCTCCGGAATGGATACCTGCACGCTCGATGTGCTCCATGATTCCAGGGATCAGGATGTCCTCACCGTCGCATACCGCATCGACCTCGATCTCTTTACCCATGAGATATTTATCAACAAGGATCGGATGCTCCTGTGCGATCTGGTTGATGATTCCGATGTACTCTTCCACATCCTCATCGCTGACAGCAATACGCATTCCCTGTCCTCCAAGTACGTAGGACGGGCGGACAAGTACCGGATATCCCAGCTCGTTGGCAGCTTTTTTCGCCTCTTCTGCTGTGAATACGGTGTGTCCCTTCGGTCTCGGGATCTGGCATTTCTCAAGGATGGCATCAAAGAGCTCTCTGTCCTCGGCAGCATCTACATCTTCTGCCTTGGTTCCAAGAATCTTGACACCCATCTTCATTAAGCTTTCGGTCAGCTTGATTGCGGTCTGTCCACCAAACTGAACTACAGCTCCATCCGGCTTCTCGAATTCTACAATACTTTCAACATCTTCTTCTGTAAGTGGCTCAAAGTAAAGCTTATCAGCAATATCAAAGTCTGTTGATACTGTTTCTGGGTTATTATTGATAA
>ENA-OPAK01000272-OPAK01000272.1-human-gut-metagenome-genome-assembly--contig:-NODE-272-length-20549-cov-5.580658_pt1 | contig 20549 bp, 20 predicted proteins | sample MGYA00241055_ERZ501426 | MGnify/ENA primary metagenome ERZ501426 (study PRJEB25962, sample SAMEA2042626) | human gut metagenome | biome: human gut; feature: human-associated habitat; material: faeces... | reverse complement strand
AAGACGAAGCTGAATCACTGAAGAAAACTTTGGAAGAAGCTGGAGCTGAAGTTGAACTTAAATAACATTAGCCTGTAAATCAGGTAATTCGGTTAGGAACCCTTCGTGAAAAGGGTTCTTAACCTTTTTGTGTATATATTTAAAATTAAGTTCTACAAATCCATTAACAGATGTCTTCAAATACTGTAAATCAAAGAGTTAATTTTGCTTCGACTAAGAATCCGCTTGAATATCCGGATTTTCTGGAAGTACAATTGAAGTCATTCAAAGACTTTCTACAACTGGACACCCCACCCGAGAAACGTAAGAACGAGGGACTGTATAAAGTATTTGCTGAAAACTTCCCCATTGCCGATACAAGAAATAATTTTGTTCTTGAGTTTTTGGACTACTATATTGATCCGCCGCGCTATACCATTGATGAATGTATAGAGCGAGGGCTTACATATAGCGTGCCTTTGAAGGCAAAATTGAAATTATATTGTACCGACCCCGACCACGAAGATTTTGACACGGTCATTCAGGACGTGTTCCTCGGTCCTATTCCTTACATGACGGATAAGGCAACATTCGTCATCAACGGTGCGGAACGTGTGGTTGTATCCCAGCTTCACCGTTCACCGGGCGTATTCTTCGGACAGAGCGTACATGCCAACGGTACCAAGTTGTACTCAGCCCGTATCATCCCGTTCAAGGGTTCGTGGATTGAGTTTGCCACCGACATCAACAACGTCATGTATGCGTACATTGACCGTAAGAAGAAATTGCCGGTTACCACTTTGCTGAGAGCCATCGGATTTGAGAATGACAAGGACATTCTCGAGATTTTTAATTTGGCGGAAGACGTGAAGGTGAACAAGACGAACCTCAAGAAGATGGTGGGACGTAAGTTGGCCGCACGTGTGTTGAAAACATGGATTGAGGATTTTGTAGACGAAGATACCGGTGAAGTTGTTTCCATCGAGCGTAACGAAGTCGTTATTGACCGTGAAACTGTAATCGAGCCGGAACATGTTGACATTATATTAGAGTCGGGCGTTCAGAATATCCTCGTACACAAGGAAGAACCGAACCAGTCTGACTATTCTATCATATATAATACTCTGCAGAAGGATCCGAGTAACTCGGAAAAAGAAGCTGTACTCTACATCTACCGCCAGTTGCGTAATGCAGACCCTGCCGATGATGCCAGTGCACGCGAGGTTATCAATAACCTGTTCTTCTCAGAGAAGAGATATGACCTGGGTGATGTAGGCCGTTATCGTATCAACAGAAAGTTGAACTTGACGACCGATATGGACGTGCGTGTCCTTACCAAGGAAGATATTATCGAAATTATCAAATATCTCATCGAGTTGATTAACTCGAAAGCGGATGTGGACGATATCGACCACTTGAGCAACCGTCGTGTGCGTACAGTGGGCGAACAGTTGTCCAATCAGTTTGCCATCGGTCTGGCACGTATGTCGCGTACTATCCGCGAGCGTATGAACGTCCGTGACAATGAAGTCTTTACTCCGATTGACCTGATTAACGCCAAGACAATCTCTTCCGTTATCAATTCATTCTTTGGAACGAATGCTTTGTCACAGTTCATGGACCAGACCAACCCGCTGGCCGAGATTACTCACAAACGCCGTATGTCTGCCCTGGGTCCCGGCGGTCTGTCACGCGAGCGTGCAGGCTTCGAGGTTCGTGACGTACACTATACTCACTACGGACGTCTTTGTCCTATCGAGACTCCTGAAGGTCCGAACATCGGTTTGATTTCTTCACTCTGTGTGTTCGCGAAAATCAACGAGCTTGGCTTCATTGAAACTCCGTACCGCAAGGTGGCAGAGGGTAAGGTTGATCTTTCTGACGAAGGTTTGGTTTACCTCACCGCAGAAGAAGAGGAAGCCAAGATTATTGCTCAGGGTAATGCTCCTTTGAACGATGACGGTACTTTTGTACGTGATAAAGTAAAATCCCGTCAGGATGCCGACTATCCGGTGGTTCCTCCTTCCGAGGTGGAATTGATGGACGTATCTCCCCAGCAGATTGCTTCTATTGCGGCTTCTTTGATTCCGTTCTTGGAGCATGATGACGCCAACCGTGCATTGATGGGATCAAACATGATGCGCCAGGCTGTTCCTTTATTGAAGAGCGAAGCTCCGATTGTAGGTACCGGTATCGAACGCCAGCTGGCACGCGATTCTCGTACGCAGATTACTGCCGAGGGTGACGGTGTGGTTGAATTCGTGGATGCAACGACTATCCGTATTCTGTACGACCGTACGGAGGAGGAAGAGTTCGTAAGCTTCGAGCCTGCATTGAAAGAATATAATATCCCGAAGTGGCGCCGTACCAACCAGAATATGACGATTGACCTCCGTCCGATTTGCGAGAAGGGTCAGCGCGTGACTGCAGGTCAAATCCTGACGGAAGGTTATTCAACCGAAGACGGAGAACTTGCACTGGGTAAGAACCTGCTGGTTGCTTACATGCCGTGGAAGGGCTATAACTATGAGGATGCTATCGTACTGAATGAACGTGTGGTTCGTGAGGACCTTTTGACCTCTGTACACGTAGAAGAATATTCTTTGGAAGTTCGCGAAACGAAGCGTGGTATGGAAGAGTTGACCTCTGACATTCCTAACGTAAGTGAGGAAGCGACTAAAGACCTTGACGAAAACGGTATTGTTCGTGTGGGTGCCCGCATCGAACCGGGTGATATCCTTATCGGTAAGATTACTCCGAAGGGTGAATCGGATCCTTCTCCGGAAGAGAAACTGCTCCGTGCCATCTTCGGTGACAAGGCCGGTGATGTGAAGGATGCTTCTTTGAAAGCCTCTCCTTCTTTGAAGGGTGTTGTTATCGGTAAGCGTCTGTTCTCCCGTGTTGTCAAGACCCGCAGCTCCAAGCTGGCCGACAAGGCTCTGTTACCGAAGATTGACGATGAGTTCGACGCTAAGATTGGTGACCTCAAGAAAGTGTTGATAAACAAGCTGTTGAAGCTTACAGAAAATTATACATCGGAAGGTGTGAAGGATTACATGGGTGCCGACATTATTTCCAAAGGCGCCAGATTCTCTGCTTCCGACTTCAGCGATTTGGACTTCACCGCTGTTCAGTTGAGCAACTGGACGAAGGATGAACATACCAACGGACTGATTCGTGCATTGGTGATGAACTTCATCAAGAAGTACAAGGAACTCGATGCCGAGCTGAAACGCAAGAAGTTCGCCATCACTATCGGTGACGAGTTGCCCGCAGGTATCATTCAGATGGCCAAGGTATACATTGCCAAGAAACGTAAGATTGGTGTCGGTGACAAGATGGCCGGTCGTCACGGTAACAAGGGTATTGTTTCCCGTGTGGTACGCCAGGAAGACATGCCGTTCCTTGCTGACGGTACTCCGGTAGACATCGTGCTGAATCCGTTGGGTGTGCCTTCACGTATGAACATCGGTCAGATATTCGAGGCCGTTCTCGGGCGTGCCGGAAAAAACCTGGGCGTGAAGTTTGCCACTCCTATCTTTGACGGTGCATCTTTGGACGATTTGAACGAATGGACCGATAAGGCCGGCTTGCCTCGCTACGGCAAGACAACGCTGTATGATGGTGGTACCGGTGAAGCATTCGAGCAGCAGGCTACGGTAGGTGTGACTTACATGCTGAAGCTCGGTCACATGGTTGAAGACAAGATGCACGCACGTTCCATCGGTCCGTACTCACTCATTACGCAACAGCCGTTGGGTGGTAAGGCACAGTTCGGTGGTCAGCGTTTTGGAGAAATGGAAGTTTGGGCACTCGAAGCGTTCGGTGCCGCACACATTCTGCAGGAAATCCTGACTATCAAGTCTGATGACGTTGTAGGACGTTCCAAGGCTTATGAAGCAATCGTGAAGGGTGAACCGATGCCTGCTCCGGGTATCCCCGAGTCACTGAACGTATTGCTGCACGAGTTGAGAGGTTTGGGCTTGAGCATCAACTTAGAATAATGGATAATTGATAATTGAGAGTGGATAATGCAAGTTACCATTCTCAATTATCGGTTTTCAGTTTTTCAATTTCAATTTTCCATTGTCAATTATCAATTAAATAAATTTATGGCTTTTAGAAAAGATAACAAGATAAAGAGTAATTTCTCGAAAATCTCTATCGGTTTGGCTTCTCCTGAGGAAATCCTTGAGAATTCGAGTGGTGAAGTTTTAAAGCCTGAAACCATCAACTATCGTACGTATAAGCCCGAACGCGACGGATTGTTCTGCGAGCGCATCTTTGGTCCTATCAAGGATTACGAGTGCCATTGCGGTAAGTACAAGCGTATCCGTTACAAAGGCATCGTCTGCGACCGTTGTGGTGTGGAAGTGACTGAAAAGAAAGTGCGCCGTGAGCGTATGGGACACATCCAGCTCGTTGTGCCCGTGGCTCACATCTGGTACTTCCGTTCACTTCCCAACAAAATCGGTTACTTGTTGGGCTTGCCCACCAAGAAGCTGGATGCCATTATCTATTACGAGCGTTATGTTGTCATTCAGCCGGGTGTACTGTCCGATGAAGTGGCACAGTATGACTTGCTTGAAGAAGGAGAATACCTGGACTTGCTGGAAAAGTTGCCGAAAGACAACCAGTTCCTCGAAGATTCAGATCCCAATAAGTTCATTGCCAAGATGGGCGCGGAAGCTATCTACGATTTGCTGTCACGCCTCGACCTTGACTCTTTGTCTTACGAACTGCGTAACCGTGCCGGAAGCGATGCTTCACAGCAACGCAAGACCGAAGCTCTGAAACGTCTTCAGGTAGTTGAGTCGTTCCGTGCATCACGCGGACGCAACAAGCCCGAGTGGATGATTGTACGCATTGTACCGGTTATTCCACCCGAACTTCGTCCGTTGGTCCCATTGGATGGCGGCCGTTTCGCAACTTCTGACTTGAATGACCTTTACCGTCGTGTCATCATCCGTAACAACCGTCTGAAGAGATTGATTGAAATCAAAGCTCCTGAAGTGATTTTGCGTAATGAAAAACGTATGTTGCAGGAAGCTGTCGACTCTCTGTTTGATAACTCCCGTAAATCGAGTGCAGTGAAGACCGACGCTAACCGTCCGTTGAAGTCACTTTCCGACAGTTTGAAGGGTAAGCAAGGACGTTTCCGTCAGAACTTGTTGGGTAAGCGTGTCGACTATTCCGCACGTTCTGTAATCGTTGTAGGTCCGGAGCTGAAGATGGGCGAATGCGGTATCCCTAAACTGATGGCAGCCGAGCTTTACAAGCCGTTCATCATTCGTAAGCTCATTGAGCGTGGTATCGTGAAGACGGTAAAGAGCGCCAAGAAGATTGTAGACCGCAAGGAACCCGTTATCTGGGACATTTTGGAACACGTGATGAAGGGGCATCCGGTGCTGTTGAACCGTGCCCCGACACTTCACCGTCTGGGTATCCAGGCATTCCAGCCTAAAATGATTGAAGGTAAGGCAATCCAGCTGCACCCGTTGGCATGTACGGCGTTCAATGCCGACTTCGACGGTGACCAGATGGCCGTGCACTTGCCGTTGAGCAACGAAGCGATTCTGGAAGCACAGATGCTAATGCTCCAGTCACACAATATATTGAACCCTGCCAACGGTGCTCCTATCACTGTGCCTGCTCAGGATATGGTACTTGGTCTGTACTATATTACGAAGCTGCGCAAGGGTGCCAAGGGTGAAGGCCTGACATTCTACGGTCCTGAGGAAGCGCTGATTGCCTACAATGAAGGTAAGTGCGACATCCATGCTCCGGTAAGCGTAATAGTGAAAGACGTTGACGAGAATGGTAACATTGTGGACAAGATGATGCACGATACCTCCGTGGGCCGTGTCATTGTCAACGAAATTGTTCCGGCAGAAGCAGGATATATCAATACGATTATCTCCAAGAAGTCACTCCGAGACATCATCAGTCACGTAATCAAGGTGTGTGGTGTTGCCAAGGCAGCCGACTTCCTCGACGGAATCAAGAACCTCGGTTATTACATGGCCTTCAAGGGTGGTTTGTCGTTCAACTTGGGCGATATCATTATCCCGGAAGAGAAGGAAGCATTAGTACAGAAAGGTTATGATGAAGTAGAGCAGGTAATCAATAACTATAACATGGGTTTCATCACGAACAACGAGCGTTACAACCAGGTAATCGATATCTGGACGCACGTGAACTCTGAGTTGTCCAACATCCTGATGAAAACCATTTCAAGCGACGACCAGGGTTTCAACTCTGTATACATGATGCTGGATTCCGGTGCCCGTGGTTCTAAGGAACAGATTCGTCAGCTCTCCGGTATGCGTGGTTTGATGGCGAAGCCCCAGAAAGCAGGTGCCGAAGGCGGTCAGATTATCGAAAACCCGATTCTTTCTAACTTTAAGGAAGGTCTGTCCGTGTTGGAGTACTTTATCTCTACCCACGGTGCCCGTAAGGGTCTTGCCGATACCGCTTTGAAGACGGCCGATGCCGGATACCTGACCCGTCGTCTGGTTGACGTATCGCATGATGTGATTATTAATGAAGAAGACTGCGGCACGCTCCGCGGATTGGTTTGTACGGCACTGAAGAACAATGATGAAACCATTGCCACTCTGTATGAACGTATCCTGGGTCGTGTATCCGTACATGATATTGTTCATCCTACAACTGGCGAACTGATTGTGGCCGGCGGTGAGGAAATTACCGAGGACATTGCACAACGCATTGAAGACTCTCCAATCGAGAGCGTTGAAATCCGTTCTGTATTGACCTGCGAATCCAAGAAAGGTGTTTGTGCCAAGTGTTACGGACGTAACCTGGCTTCCAGCCGTATGGTTCAGAAGGGCGAGGCAGTCGGCGTAATCGCTGCACAGTCTATCGGTGAGCCGGGTACACAGTTGACACTGCGTACATTCCATGCCGGTGGTACGGCAGCCAATATTGCTGCCAACGCAAGCATCGTGGCCAAGAATCCTGCCCGTCTGGAATTCGAAGAACTCCGTACGGTAGACGTTATCGACGAAGCAGGCGAACCGGCAAAGGTAGTGGTAGGCCGTTTGGCCGAAGTGCGTTTCGTGGATGTCAACACAGGTATTGTGCTTTCCACTCATAATGTACCCTACGGTTCTACGCTCTATGCAGCCGATGGTGAAATGGTAGAGAAAGGCAAGATGATTGCCCGTTGGGACCCGTTCAACGCGGTTATCATTACCGAAGCTACCGGTAAGATTGAATTTGAAGGCGTTATTGAAAACGTGACTTATAAGGTAGAGTCTGATGAATCTACCGGTTTGCGCGAAATCATCATCATTGAGTCTAAGGATAAGACGAAGGTGCCTACCGCACACATCATGACAGAAGACGGCGAACTGATCCGTACATACAACTTGCCAGTAGGTGGCCACGTAGTGGTTGAAGACGGTCAGAAGGTAAAGGCCGGTGAAGTTATCGTGAAGATTCCGCGTGCCGTAGGTAAAGCGGGTGATATCACGGGTGGTCTTCCCCGTGTCACTGAGTTGTTCGAGGCACGTAACCCGTCTAATCCCGCTGTGGTTTCAGAAATCGACGGTGAGGTTACCATGGGTAAGGTGAAACGCGGTAATCGCGAAATCATCGTTACTTCCAAGACCGGTGAAGTGAAGAAGTACCTCGTACCGTTGTCCAAGCAGATTCTGGTTCAGGAGAACGACTATGTACGTGCCGGTACTCCGTTGTCTGACGGTGCTATCACACCTGCGGACATCCTGGCTATCAAAGGTCCTACGGCCGTGCAGGAATATATTGTGAACGAGGTTCAGGACGTTTACCGTCTGCAGGGTGTGAAGATTAATGATAAGCACTTTGAAATCATCGTTCGTCAGATGATGCGCAAGGTGGAAATCGACGAGCCAGGTGATACCCGCTTCCTGGAACAGCAAGTTGTTGACAAGATGGAATTCATGGAAGAGAACGACCGTATCTGGGGAAAGAAGGTGGTAGTGGATGCTGGAGATTCCCAGAGTCTGCAGGCTGGCCAGATTGTGACGGCCCGCAAGCTGCGTGACGAGAACTCCATGTTGAAACGCCGCGACTTGAAACCCGTGGAAGTGCGCGACGCTGTACCTGCGACTTCTACTCAGATTCTTCAAGGTATCACCCGTGCTGCATTGCAGACTTCAAGCTTCATGTCGGCTGCTTCCTTCCAGGAAACGACGAAGGTACTGAACGAGGCTGCCATCAACGGAAAGGTGGACCGTCTGGAAGGTATGAAGGAGAACGTAATTTGCGGTCACCTGATTCCTGCCGGTACCGGACAACGCGAGTTCGAGAAGATTATCGTTGGCTCCAAAGAAGAGTACGACCGTATGCTTGCCAACAAGAAGACGGTACTTGATTATGCTGTAGACGAGAAAGTAGAGGGATAGCCTTACAACGTCAATATAATTCTATTAAATAGAGAGGGAATATCCTATAAGAAGGAGTATTCCCTCTCTGTTTTATCTTTGCCTCTTCCTTCTGTACTGCAATGCTTCTGTATGTTTGTTACAGTGCTACTGCAAAACGGTTGCAGTGGCTTGCTCCTTTTTCAGAACGGATTATTATGTGTCTTTTTGAACTTAAATGTATATCATCCGAAAAAAAAGAGTACTTTTGGTCTATCTTTTAAGAACATTTTAAAAACAATTGTGCAACATGGAAAATCAAGAAAACAACAACGGTCAACTCCAGATAGAATTGAAGGAAGAAGTGGCGCAAGGTACATATGCCAATTTGGCTATTATAACTCATTCCAGTTCGGAATTTATTCTCGACTTTATCCGCGTGATGCCTGGAATGCCAAAGGCTGGCGTGCAATCGCGCATAGTTTTGGCACCCGAACATGCCAAGCGTTTGCTGCGTGCACTCGAAGAGAATATTGGGAAATATGAACGCGCTTTCGGACTGATTCGCATGCCGGACGAACAAACATTTCCGCCTCTTCCCAACATCAAGGGTGAAGCGTAAAATCAAAAAAAAACTTGTAGTGCATTGATTATTCAAAACTTATTAGTATCTTTGCAGCCCAAAAGTGTATAGTTTTGAATTAATATAAACAATAATATATAACTAAAAACAATTAAAATGCCTACAATTCAGCAATTAGTAAGAAAAGGACGCGAAGTGCTGGTGGAGAAATCAAAGTCTCCAGCCTTGGACTCTTGTCCTCAAAGACGTGGCGTTTGCGTGAGAGTGTATACAACCACTCCGAAGAAGCCGAATTCAGCTATGCGTAAAGTAGCTCGTGTACGTTTGACCAATGGTAAAGAGGTGAACTCTTATATTCCGGGAGAAGGTCACAACTTGCAGGAACACTCTATCGTGTTGGTACGTGGTGGTCGTGTAAAAGACCTTCCGGGTGTGCGTTATCACATCGTACGTGGTACTTTGGATACTGCAGGTGTTGCAGGTCGTACACAAAGACGTTCCAAATACGGCGCAAAACGTCCGAAACCGGGTCAAGCAGCTCCTGCTAAGAAGAAATAATCTGGTGGCCTGATTCCCAAAATAGGAAAATTTAAAGTAATAACTTACGTTTTAGTTTGTTGGAAATGCTAAAGGTTGAGTAAATTCTCCGGAGGGAGAGTTGAAGAAGACAGAAGTAAACAACCAAGAACGAAAAACATTATTCTTTCAGACAAATGAGAAAAGCAAAACCAAAAAAACGCGTTATCCTTCCGGATCCCGTGTTCAATGATGTAAAAGTTTCCAAGTTCGTGAATCACTTGATGTACGATGGAAAGAAGAACACTTCTTATGAAATCTTCTATGCTGCGTTGGAAACAGTGAAGAACAAAATGCAGAACGAAGAGAAATCCGCTCTTGAAATCTGGAAAAAAGCTCTGGATAATGTGACTCCTCAAGTGGAAGTTAAGTCTCGCCGTGTGGGTGGTGCTACTTTCCAGGTTCCTACAGAAATCCGTGCTGACCGTAAGGAATCAATTTCCATGAAGAACTTGATTATCTTTGCACGTAAGCGTGGCGGTAAATCAATGGCTGATAAGCTGGCTGCCGAAATCATGGATGCTTTCAATGAACAGGGCGGTGCTTACAAACGTAAAGAAGATATGCATAGAATGGCAGAAGCTAACCGTGCATTTGCTCATTTCAGATTCTAATACTATAAGAGACTAACCAATTAGAAGATTAAAAAACTTAAAGTAAGGGAATTAGAAAATGGCAAAGCATGATTTACATTTGACACGTAATATCGGTATCATGGCCCACATCGATGCCGGAAAGACAACGACTTCTGAACGTATTTTGTTTTACACGGGTTTGACCCACAAAATCGGTGAGGTACACGATGGTGCCGCTACAATGGACTGGATGGAGCAAGAACAAGAACGTGGTATCACTATCACTTCTGCTGCTACTACCACTCGTTGGAAATATGCCGGTAATACTTATAAAATCAATTTGATTGATACTCCGGGACACGTGGACTTTACTGCTGAGGTAGAACGCTCTTTACGTGTGTTGGACGGTGCTGTCGCTGCTTATTGTGCAGTTGGTGGCGTTGAACCGCAATCTGAAACAGTTTGGCGTCAAGCAGACAAGTACAATGTGCCACGTATCGGTTATGTTAATAAAATGGACCGTTCCGGTGCAGACTTCTTCGAAGTAGTTCGCCAAATGAAGGACGTTTTGGGTGCTAATCCATGTCCTATCGTTATCCCTATTGGCGCTGAAGAAACTTTCAAGGGGTTGGTTGACCTTATTAAAATGAAAGCTATCTATTGGCATGATGAGACAATGGGGGCTGACTATACGGTGGAGGAAATTCCTGCCAATTTAGTAGACGAAGCCAATGAATGGAGAGATAAGATGCTCGAAAAAGTAGCTGAGTTTGACGATGCCTTGATGGAGAAATATTTCGATGATCCTTCTACTATTACAGAAGAAGAGGTTTTGAGAGCTCTTCGTAACGCAACAGTACAGATGGCTGTTGTTCCGATGCTGTGTGGATCTTCATTCAAGAACAAAGGTGTACAGACTTTGCTTGACTATGTTTGTGCATTCTTGCCTTCTCCGTTGGATACTCCGAATATCATAGGAACTAATCCTGATACTGGTTTGGAGGAAGATCGTAAGCCGGATGATGATGAAAAAACATCTGCTTTGGCATTTAAGATTGCTACTGACCCGTATGTCGGTCGTCTGACTTTCTTCCGTGTTTATTCAGGAAAAATTGAAGCGGGTTCTTATATTTATAATTCCCGTTCAAGGAAGAAGGAGCGTGTGTCCCGTTTGTTCCAGATGCATTCTAACAAGCAGAATCCGGTAGAAGTTATCGGTGCTGGTGATATTGGTGCTGGCGTAGGTTTCAAGGATATACATACTGGTGATACATTGTGTGACGAAACTGCACCGATTGTATTGGAATCTATGGACTTTCCGGAACCGGTTATCGGTATCGCAGTTGAGCCTAAGACTCAGAAGGATATGGATAAACTGTCAAATGGTCTGGCTAAGCTGGCTGAAGAAGACCCGACGTTCACAGTTAAGACTGACGAACAGACTGGTCAGACAGTTATCTCTGGTATGGGCGAGCTTCACTTGGATATTATTATCGACCGTCTGAAACGTGAGTTCAAGGTTGAATGTAACCAGGGTAAGCCTCAGGTTAACTATAAGGAAGCTATCACTAAGACAGTCAACTTGCGTGAAGTTTACAAGAAGCAGTCCGGTGGTCGTGGTAAGTTCGCTGATATTATCGTGAACATCGGCCCGGTTGATGAAGACTTCAAGGAAGGCGGATTGCAATTCGTCGACGAAGTGAAGGGTGGTAACATTCCTAAGGAATTTATCCCGTCTGTACAGAAGGGCTTCACTACTGCCATGAAGAATGGTGTGTTGGCAGGTTATCCGTTGGATTCACTGAAAGTAACCTTGATTGACGGTTCTTTCCACCCGGTTGACTCTGACCAGTTGTCATTCGAAATCTGTGCTATCCAGGCATATAAGAATGCTTGTGCTAAGGCAGGTCCGGTGCTGATGGAGCCTATCATGAAGCTGGAAGTTGTTACTCCGGAAGAGAACATGGGTGACGTTATCGGTGACTTGAACAAGCGTCGTGGCCAGGTGGAAGGTATGGAATCCAGCCGTTCCGGTGCACGTATCGTGAAGGCAATGGTTCCGCTGGCAGAAATGTTCGGTTACGTAACAGCATTGCGTACCATCACTTCTGGTCGTGCAACCTCTTCAATGGTATACTCTCACCACGCCCAGGTTTCCAACTCTATTGCCAAGGCAGTATTGGAGGAAGTAAAAGGTCGTACTGACTTAATCTAAAAAAAACTTGAAGTCCCGTAGGCTAGCGAATGACTCTTAGCCTGCGGAACTTCATCTTATATAACTATTTAATAATTAAAGACAGTAATGAGTCAAAAAATTAGAATCAAACTGAAATCTTACGACCACAACTTGGTTGACAAGTCAGCTGAGAAGATTGTAAGAACGGTGAAGACAACGGGCGCCATCGTTAGCGGTCCGATTCCTCTTCCTACGCACAAGCGTATCTTTACCGTGAACCGTTCGACTTTCGTTAACAAGAAGTCGCGTGAACAATTCGAACTCTCTTCTTACAAGAGACTGATTGACATCTATAGCTCAACAGCTAAGACAGTAGATGCTCTGATGAAGTTGGAGTTGCCGAGTGGTGTGGAAGTAGAAATCAAAGTGTAAGTATTAAAAATTAAGTGAAATGCCAGGATTATTAGGAAAAAAAATCGGAATGACATCCGTTTTCAGTGCCGAGGGTAAGAATGTACCATGCACTGTTATCGAAGCAGGTCCTTGTGTTGTTACTCAAGTGAAAACTGTAGAAAAGGACGGTTATGAAGCTGTTCAGCTGGGCTTCCAGGACAAGAAGGAGAAGCACACTACAAAGCCTTTGATGGGGCACTTTAAGAAAGCTGGAGTAACTCCCAAGAAACACTTGGCTGAGTTCAAAGAATTTGAAACAGAGTTGAATCTGGGTGACACTGTTACCGTAGAACTGTTCAATGACGCAACTTTTGTTGACGTTGTAGGTACTTCTAAGGGTAAAGGTTTCCAGGGTGTAGTAAAACGCCATGGTTTTGGTGGTGTAGGCCAGACTACTCACGGTCAGCACAACCGCGCTCGTAAGCCGGGTTCTATCGGTGCTTGTTCTTACCCTGCAAAAGTATTCAAAGGAATGCGCATGGGCGGACAGCTTGGTGGCGACAGAGTAACTGTTCAAAACCTGCAGGTATTAAAGGTAATCGCGGAGCACAATCTTCTTTTGATTAAGGGATCTGTTCCTGGTTGCAAAGGTTCAATCGTAATAATTGAGAAATAATGGAAGTTAACGTATATAACATTAAAGGTGAAGACACTGGGAGAAAGATTACGTTAAACGAGTCTATCTTCGGAATTGAGCCCAACGACCACGCTATCTACTTGGATGTTAAACAGTTTATGGCTAACCAGCGTCAGGGTACACACAAGTCAAAGGAAAGAAGCGAAATCAGTGGTTCTACTCGTAAAATCGGTCGCCAGAAAGGTGGTGGTGGTGCACGTCGTGGTGACATGAACTCACCGGTACTTGTTGGTGGTGGACGCGTATTCGGTCCGAAACCGAGAGATTACTACTTCAAATTAAACAAAAAAGTAAAGGCTCTGGCTCGTAAGTCAGCTTTGTCATACAAGGCTCAGAACAACGCAGTTGTAGTAGTAGAAGACTTCTCTTTTGAAGCTCCGAAGACTAAAGATTTTGTTGCAATGACAAAAAATCTTAAAGTTTCTGACAAAAAGCTGCTTGTGATTTTACCAGAAGCAAATAAAAACGTATATTTGTCGGCTCGTAATGTGAAGGGTGCTAATGTGCAGACTATCTCAGGGTTAAATACTTACAGAGTATTGGACGCTGGGGTCGTTGTGTTTGCTGAAAGTGCACTTTCTGCTATCGACAATATCTTAATGTAAAAAGGAGGCTTAAATAATGGGAATTATTATTAAACCGTTAGTGACAGAGAAGATGACTGCAATTACTGATAAGACGAATAATCGTTTCGGCTTTATCGTGCGTCCTGAAGCTAATAAACTGGAAATTAAGAAGGAAGTTGAAGCCCTTTACAACGTTACAGTAGTTGATGTGAATACAATGAAGTATGCCGGCAAAAACAAGAGCCGCTATACTCGTGCCGGTATCATCAACGGACGTACGAATGCGTTCAAGAAGGCTATCGTTACGTTGAAAGAAGGAGATACTATTGATTTTTATAGCAATATTTAATAAAAATGGCAGTACGTAAATTTAAGCCCACAACACCGGGGCAAAGACATAAAATTATTGGTACTTACGAAGAGATTACTGCACGGGTACCAGAAAAGTCTCTTGTATTTGGTAAGAAATCTTCAGGTGGTCGTAACAACGAAGGTAAGATGACTATGCGCTACATCGGTGGCGGTAGTAAGAAGATTATTCGTATCGTAGATTTCAAGAGAAATAAAGACGGTGTGCCTGCAGTGGTTAAAACAATTGAATACGATCCGAATCGTTCGGCTCGTATCGCTTTGTTGTTTTATGCAGATGGAGAAAAAAGATATATTATTGCTCCCAATGGATTGCAAGTTGGTACGACTTTGATGTCAGGTGAGACTGCCGCTCCGGAAATCGGAAACGCACTTCCGCTTCAGAATATTCCGGTCGGTACTGTAATTCACAACATCGAATTACGTCCGGGACAAGGCGCTGCCTTGGTTCGCTCGGCTGGTAACTTCGCTCAGTTGACTTCTAGAGAAGGTAAGTACTGCGTTATCAAGTTGCCTTCAGGTGAGGTTCGTCAGATCCTCAGTACTTGTAAGGCTACTATTGGTAGTGTAGGTAACTCAGATCATGGATTGGAAAGTTCAGGTAAAGCTGGACGTTCTCGTTGGTTAGGACGTCGTCCGCGTAACCGTGGTGTTGTTATGAACCCGGTTGATCACCCGATGGGTGGTGGTGAAGGACGTGCTTCAGGAGGACACCCGAGATCTCGTAAGGGATTGTACGCTAAGGGTCTTAAGACAAGAGCTCCGAAGAAACAATCGTCTAAGTATATTATTGAGAGAAGAAAGAAGTAATCTGATTAATTGAGTAAATTATGAGTCGTTCATTAAAAAAAGGTCCATATATTAACGTTAAACTTGAAAAGAAAGTGCTTGCTATGAATGAAAGCGGCAAGAAGGTTGTCGTTAAGACTTGGGCTAGAGCTTCAATGATCTCGCCTGATTTTGTAGGGCACACAGTTGCAGTTCATAACGGAAATAAATTTATTCCTGTTTACGTTACAGAAAACATGGTAGGACACAAATTGGGTGAATTTGCACCGACACGTACATTCCGCGGCCATGCAGGTAATAAGAAAAAATAAGCAGGATAATCTGAAGAAATAATAAAGTAATAAATAATGGGAGCAAGAAAAAAAATATCGGCTGAAAAAAGAAAAGAAGCCCTTAAGACCATGTATTTTGCAAAATTGCAAAATGTTCCTACTTCTCCGCGAAAAATGCGTCTCGTGGCTGACATGATCCGTGGTATGGAAGTGAACCGTGCACTGGGTGTCTTGAAGTTTTCTTCTAAAGAAGCTTCTGCAAGAGTGGAAAAACTGTTGCGCTCTGCTATTGCTAACTGGGAACAGAAAAACGAACGTAAGGCAGAAAGTGGCGAATTGTTTGTAACAAAGATTTATGTTGATGGTGGTGCAACACTGAAAAGAATGCGTCCGGCTCCGCAGGGAAGAGGTTACAGAATTCGTAAACGTTCAAATCACGTGACTTTGTTCGTTGATTCTAAGAGTACTAATGATAATCAAAATTAAGACTAGATGGGACAGAAAGTTAATCCGATAAGCAACCGTTTAGGAATTATCAGAGGATGGGATTCTAATTGGTACGGTGGCAATGATTATGGTGATGCTTTGTTGGAAGACAGCAAAATCCGTAAATATTTGAATGCCAGACTTGCAAAAGCCAGCGTTTCAAGAATTGTTATAGAACGTACACTGAAATTGGTGACAATCACAGTTTGTACAGCGCGTCCAGGTATTATCATTGGTAAAGGTGGTCAGGAAGTTGACAAACTGAAAGAAGAGTTGAAGAAAATCACGGACAAAGATATTCAGATCAATATCTTTGAGGTGAAGAGACCTGAGTTGGATGCTGTTATTGTAGCTAATAATATCGCTCGTCAGGTAGAAGGTAAGATTGCCTATCGCCGTGCCATCAAGATGGCTATCGCTAACACAATGCGTATGGGCGCTGAAGGTATCAAAGTGTTGATTTCAGGACGTTTGAATGGAGCAGAAATGGCCCGTTCTGAAATGTATAAAGAAGGAAGAACTCCGTTGCATACTTTCCGTGCAGATATTGACTACTGTCATGCAGAAGCTTTGACTAAAGTTGGTTTGCTGGGTATTAAAGTATGGTGTTTTGACCAACCGCTTTGTCGGCAGGAATGACATTATATTCGCCCACTGTATTTAAGCAATCCGTATCATATTGGGTTATGTTTAGCTTCTGGAAGTCACCGTCGCGTATTTGTATCGATATCTCCAGCTTGTCCAAGAGATCATAATAATACAGCAGCCTGTCGCGTTCAGTTTCAATATCATTGTTGGCGTAGGAAGCCCTGACCGAAAAATATGCGTCCATATTCTCGCCGTCTTTATAAAGCTGTTCCCTGCGAATATCAAACGAAACACATCGCCCATAGCCGAGAATTTCAGCCAGTTCTGTGAAAGCAGAAGAAATACTCTCTTTGCTGCCCTCGCTCAAAATAATGCTGTCTGTTTCAGGCTGGTAGGTATATTCTATTTCAGCAACAGCTTCCCACAGAATCTCCGACAGTACTTTACTGCTCTGAACCTCATTGTCTAAAAGAGAAACGCCCACACAATTAACCGAATCGTATACGTTTCCGATGTTTTCAATATCAAGCGTATGTAATAATCCGGATATCTTCTTTTCCGACATTTCTTCTATGTATTCACAATAAGTATATACCGGAAGTTCAGTCAACTGACTATTGTCGATGTCGGGATACAGATTGGAATAATAGTCGGATCTGGAATACTGAGTTTGCTTCAATGCCACGGCACTGGAAATATCTAAATCCGGAAGCTCAGCCACCCCGGAGCTGCATGAACTTAATAAGCAGACGCAAACAAAAATCCCAGACATGATACATTTTTTATTGCTCATTTTTTCTCCCCCAATATGATAAGCAAAATATCCAACAAAATCTTATCTCCATTGTACATAGTAACAAAATTATCAGAAAAATCCACTTTTTTGATATGTTTCATATTAACTATAAAACGGTTATGTATTTCACAAAAAATATATGGATTCAACCTTCCAATCATATCAGGGAGCTTTCCGCGCACCCTGATAGTTTCTTTGTTAAACAAGATAAACTCAACATAATTTGCGCTGCTCATTACGTAAAGAATGTTCATGGGATCTACATATTTCGACTTTCCGTATGGTAAAGGCAGCTCGATTTTTGAACTAACCGACAGATGGATCACCAGCTTGTCAATTACATGGTCCAATCTGTCCTTAATCACTGAGGTAGACCCCTTGGGAATAAAATGAAATGGCTGAAAATCTAGGCTGTCAATAACTAGACCTACTTCTGTGGTAATGAATATAATGTATGTCTTTGAATTTATAGCTCTTATCTGTTTTGCAACATCAAATCCGTTCATATCAGGCATTACTATATCAAGAAACACAACATCGAACGGGTTCTTTTGATGATCTCTCAAAAAATCTCGTCCATTTGTATATGAATATATTTTGGCCTCTAGTCCTTTTTCTGCGAATTTGCTTTTGATTTCACGCTCTAAAAAATCCAGCATAGGCTGAACATCGTCACATATTGCTATCCTCATGTATAAATTGCCTTTCTTTTTGTATAATATTATGAAACATTTTGTGGATATATCGCTGTTAAGTATACAAATCATACATTTATCAAACAGGTATACGATACGCCTGTTATAATTAAAATATATGTATCTACAAGGAAGAGATTAATATGAAACAAAAGATATGCGCATCATCATAGAATTTTCCAATGGCATAAAAAAAACTGCGTGAGGATAAAGGATACACCCAAGAACAGTTGGCTGGAGCTTTACATGTCTCCAAAGCCACAATATCCCATTATGAATTAGGAACAAGCACTCCAAATATTGACCTTATGATACAGATGGCAGATATTTTTGATGTGTCGCTCGATTACTTGATGGGGCGTACTAACTGCAGTTTTTGGAAGGACTCCTTTATAAAAGGAATAGGAAATAAGGAATTGATTGAACGAATCTTAAAATTGGATCCTAGACATAGGAAACTTGTTTTTGATTTATTGATATGTATAGAATCAGACCATAAAATAAAAAGCTGACTTTGATATGAAATACGTAATCTACAATCACAATTCTAACATTTATTATATCACTTTATCGAGAAAAAGTCAATATTTTCTATATTATTTGTTTCACAATGACATTTAATAAAAGAGGGGACTGATTCACTGTATAATAGGAATGAAATCAAATTTGAAGCTTCTCATTATGTGTCAAACAGTTAATCGATATCAGAAAAATGACTTGTTAACATTGATGAAGCTCTATCTGATGTAAGTTTGACAATTTGATTAGTCGATATTTCATTAAAATATTGAATTAGTCTGAATTCCTGACCTCGATTTAATGCCTTGATTTGCAGTGCTAGAAAATCATCCATTTCTTTTTCTGTTAATGGACAATCACTTTTATCTATTCCAAGAATGTAGTTTATGGACACTTTGAAATATTCAGACATCTGAATAAGAACGGCAGATGGGATAGCTAGTCTGTCTTTTTCATATTTGCTCAAAGATAACTGTGATATTCTCAATATTTCAGCAAGCTGTTCCTGAGATAGACTGCACTGTTTCCTGAGACAGCTAATTATGTTTTTCATGTTTGACACTATCATAAACCTCCTTTCCTAACAATAGTATAAGCTAACTTTTATAATGTTTCAACCCCAAATACGGAATAGATTATTCCATATTTGGGGTTGAAACTTGCTTTAAGGCTATGATATAATCAGATAGGAAGCAAAATTCAGCTTATAAAGTATTGAATCTCCGTGTGAGAAAACTAACCAAAGGTTTAGGAACTTTTTAGCTGATGTAATTCCGTTCAGTTCCTTGACAACTAAATAGCAATGCAGATAACAACAAACTGATGTCCTTAAAGACGTGCCACGAAATTCTGCTGCTGAGTGAATGCCTATGATGCGCGGCGTCCATGCCGCGCTTTGGGCATTCACCTAACAGCGTCCTGCTGTTGATCTGACGGAGTATCTCATTATCCGTGACCACCAATCTACCGCGCGAGAATAACAGATACGCCGCCACCTGCCGACAGTCCGCAGGAACCATAAACGCATAGGGAGCTCCTTAAAGGAACGAGCGCGGAGGACACAGTTATAATGATACTTCCGGCGACGGCAGAGTAACCCGCAGGGTTATTCGTCCACAGGAATGGGCAGGGGTGAAAGTCCCATGCCAGGGTGCGTACTACCTGGGGTGTCATAATGGTTAAATTTAGGAGGGATTTAACTTATGGCAACAATTTCAAAGCGAGGGGCAGGCTATAGAATAAAGGTATCCCTTGGCTACGACATGAATGGCAAGCAGATCATCAAATCTACTACATTTTCTCCACCGCTGGGTGTTAGTGAAAAGAAAGCTTGGAAGCTTGCTCAGGAATATGCATTTGATTTTGAAAGGCATTGCAGAGGTTTTACACAGCTGAATGAAAATATGCGGTTTTCTGAACTGGCTGACTGGTATTTCAGCAACTATGCTTCGGTTGAGCTAAAAGAGGGCACGGCATACAATTACAAGAATGCGTACAAAAATCACATCATGCCCGTTTTTGGAAATACTAGGGTCAAGGATATCAATACTCCTCGGCTTACAGAATATGTTCAATCGCTGAAACTTGACCCGGAAACGGTTCGCAAAATTTACACCGTGATCCAGAGCATTTTCAGAAGAGGCGTTGAGCAAGGTTTTATCCGAAATACACCATGCATTAATGTGATTCTTCCAAAGAACAGGTATAAAAAGAAAAAATCTGTTTTGGACGAAAAACAGACTCATAGGTTCTTAAAGCTGATTGAAGAAAAAAAGTGCGATCCGGATATCAAGCGGATAATCAAAGTCCTGCTGTATACCAGAATGCGTTCCGGCGAATGCTTAGCGCTCTCGTGGGAAAATATTGATTTTGACAACATGACAATATCAATTGAACATAACCTTGCTGACGTTGGCGGCAAACACTGGCTTACTACGCCCAAAACTGAAAGCAGCGTTCGAACAATTGGTATGAGCGAAACTCTTGCGCAGATCTTCAGAGAACAGAAACTATATCAGGATCAGTTGATCAAAGCTCTCGGGAAAACGTTTGCGCACCCGGAAATGGTGTTCACATCTTCGCGTGGGAATTATCGTGACAGGTCATGCCTGAGCACCTCATTCA
>ENA-OPAK01000268-OPAK01000268.1-human-gut-metagenome-genome-assembly--contig:-NODE-268-length-20696-cov-3.296788_pt1 | contig 20696 bp, 16 predicted proteins | sample MGYA00241055_ERZ501426 | MGnify/ENA primary metagenome ERZ501426 (study PRJEB25962, sample SAMEA2042626) | human gut metagenome | biome: human gut; feature: human-associated habitat; material: faeces... | reverse complement strand
TGGTTTCTGATTTGGGTTACATCCGTATTTTAATTCGTATTCCTGCATTTTTCTGTTCTCCTGTTTTTTCTGCTTATCTTGTATATTTGACCGTTTATATAGTGTTTTATTTGTTTTTATTTACGATTCTGCTCTCATACTCGCCTGTAGCGATATCAATATATCTGACAAAGAGTGATACCTTATTGTCTTCGTTAAGGTTCTCCCATACCATATTGGTAAACTCGTCGATATCTCCGTCGATGTCTACCCATGTAGGCTCACCCTCAAAGCTTGGCAGTGGATTTCCATCGCCCATATATGTATGGATGAAATGTCCCTCTCCTGCAACCGGTGCTGAGTATGCAAATGTATATCTGTTGCATGCATCAGGATTGCCGTTATTGCTCTTTAAAATTGACATAGCGTAGTTGAACTCGCCATTGTCAATATGCATGATTCCTGAAATTCTAGGTGTATAGTTAGGAGCGTCAGGCTCAAACTCTCTTGTCCTTAATGCCTGCTCAAATGTCTGCTGCTTGTCCATCAGCTCATAGATAGTATCTGTCTGGTCACCGTTTGTGACAATTGTCTTGTTGCCGAGCACTCTTACAGGTGCGTAAATGATAAGACTTGGATCCTCAAGCTTTGAAGGGTCAAATGCCTGTGTTCTGATGCCCTCGCCATCCTCTACAAATACTCTGTTGCGGCTGTTTTCGCTTCTGCCCATGATAAAGTATGCTGTTACAGCCTTCTTACCATCCTTTGTGCGGCCGATTACGATACCTCTGCCAGGGTATGTTGTGCTTGATAATTCCTTTGCTAATGATACTCTTTCCATGTCATCCTCCATGTTTTCTGATAATGTGGTCTGCATCCCCAAATTACTCGGGCCTGCCGGAATAAAAAAGACCGTCTGAACACACATAATAATATAAAGCTCTGCAGGAAACTTATATAAATGTGCGCCCAGACGGTCGGCAATCAACTGTTATACTCCATGTGGTTATCCACTTCCGTCAGTCATATAACTGTCTTTATTTAAGCATGTATTTTTGTCATTGTCAAGTACCACTTTAAAATAAGCATGTACTTATAAGTTATTCTTATAAGTACATGCTTGTAAACAATGCCATTATTTACTAATTTTTAAAGCTGTGAATAGGTGCCGGGATTCTTCCACCGCGGTTTACAAATGCATCGCAAGAGAATCTGTTTACCGGCATAACCGGTGCAGATCCAAGGAGTCCTCCGATTTCTACCACATCACCTACATCCTTTCCGATTGCCGGAAGCAGTCTGCAGGCTGTTGTCTTTTGATTTATCATACCGATAGCCATCTCATCTGCGATAATTCCTGAAATTGTGGTGGCCTTTGTATCGCCCGGGATTGCAATCATGTCAAGTCCCACTGAGCACACACAGGTCATAGCCTCAAGCTTTTCGAGAGTGAGTGCACCATCGTTTACGGCATCTATCATTCCCTGATCCTCTGATACAGGAATAAAGGCACCTGAAAGTCCGCCGACATATGAGGATGCCATGATACCGCCCTTTTTCACCTGATCGTTTAAGAGTGCAAGTGCTGCTGTTGTTCCCGGAGCTCCGGCTCTCTCTAAGCCTATCTCGCAGAGAATATCAGCTACAGAGTCTCCGATAGCCGGTGTAGGTGCAAGTGAGAGGTCTATGATTCCAAATGGCACTCCAAGCTTCTTTGAAGCCTCCTTTGCCACAAGCTGTCCTACTCGTGTAACCTTGAAAGCTGTCTTCTTGATTGTCTCACAGAGCACCTCAAAGTTCTCGCCTCTTACCTTTTCAAGAGCAGTCTTTACTACTCCGGGTCCGCTGACACCTACATTGATGATGGCATCAGCCTCTGTCACACCATGGAAGGCTCCTGCCATAAACGGATTGTCATCAGGAGCGTTGCAGAATACTACAAACTTGGCACAGCCTGATACAGGAAGGTGTTTTGTCACCTCTGCTGTCTCCTTTATCATCTCGCCAATCAGCTTTACTGCATCCATGTTGATTCCGGTTTTTGTAGAGCCAACATTTACAGAGCTGCATACCAGGTCTGTCTCAAGCATTGCCTGAGGGATGGATTTGATTAAAAGCTCATCCGCCTTTGTCATGCCCTTTGATACAAGTGCTGAGTATCCACCGATGAAGTTGACACCTACCTCTTTGGCAGCTCTGTCAAGTGTCTTTGCTATGGTAACAAAATCCTCTGAGCTCTTGCAGGCCGCACCGCCGACAAGGGCGATAGGTGTAACTGAAATACGTTTGTTTACAATAGGGATACAGTAGTTGTTCTCTATCTCTTTTCCTGTTGATACAAGATTCTTTGCAAGTGTTGTAATCTTGTTGTAGATATTCTCATTTACCTTTGCAAGGTCTGAGTCTATACAGTCGAGCAGGCTGATACCGAGTGTGATTGTACGCACGTCAAGATTTTCCTTCTCCACCATGTCATTGGTCTCAATTACTTCACCAATATTTATCATTTTGCTGTTCTCCTTTAACTGTGTATGACATTTTTATGCTAAACTAGATTCGATGCATCATCTCAAAGATTTCTTCCTTCTGACACTTTATTGTTACACCAATTTCTTCTCCAAGTGCATCAAGCTGGTCAGAAATCTCTGCAAATGAAGCTGTAGCATTTGCCATATCCACAATCATCATCATGTTGAAATAACCTGAAACGATAGTCTGTGAGATATCAAGCACGTTTACACTGCCCTCTGACAGATATGTACATACCTTTGCGATGATTCCTACTGTGTCTTTTCCGACAACTGTGATGATTACTTTGTTCTTTGTGTTATCCATAACAACTTATTCTCCTGTTCTCTTATTCTACGGCTATGCGGTCTGATGCCCTGTCTCTCTTAGCCACATACATAGGGAAATCACTTGCCTTATATGGATTGTCTCCCATTGTGACCTCAAGCCTGACGGCTTCATAAGCCAGCTTTTCGTAGTTGTTTTCTTTACTAAGGTGTCCCAGTATTACTGAGCCAAATTTATCATGAAGAAGCTCGCATAACAACTGCCCGCTTCTCTCATTCGACAAATGTCCGCTGTCACCCATGATTCTGCGCTTGAGCGGATATGGATATGCCCCTGTCTGCAGCATATTTATATCATGATTGGCTTCAAGCAGCAGCCCATCCAGGTTCTGAAGCTTTGAAACCAGTGCATCATCATACGTGCCAAGGTCTGTCACGACTGCCATCGCATGATTTTCGTTTTTAAATCTGTACGCGACAGGATCAGCCGCATCATGTGATATGTGAAGCGGCTCAAACTCTATATCACCTATCGTAAAATCGACGCCTGCCTCAATAGGATGAAACAGTTCATCATCTATATTTCCAACGGATTTGGTACATTTTATGGCCCCGATTGTGGCCTTTGTTGCATAAATCGGCATATGATAGCGTCTTGCCATGACACCAAGCCCTGCGATATGGTCTATATGCTCATGCGTCACAAGAATCCCATGCATATCTGTGGCAGTCATATCAAATTCATTCAGTCCGTTTTCTATTTTCTTACCGCTGATGCCCGCGTCTATGAGCACATGACAATCATCCGTACCCACACATATACAGTTTCCACTGCTGCCGCTGGCAATGCTGCATAATTCTAACATGTTAATTCTCTTTCCAGTATAATTCTATTTTGTCTCCCTCATGAAGCTCCTCGGAAAACCGGGCATCTCTGCCATTTATTACAGTGGCTATTGCCCTGCCCTTTCCTGCCTGTAAATCAAATGAGATATGGGTAAATATATCGACAAATATATATGTATCCTTGCCGGACAGCTCTACAGGCTCACCGTTTACAATTACTGTAATTGTATTTTCTGATGAGTCTTCTTCCTGTATATCTTCCTGTATATCATTTTTTGGCAATTCATTTTTCGGCAGTTCGTTTTCCGGCACAGCAGATGCTTCAGCTTCTTTAGCAAACTCATCATGCAGCTCATCGAGCACCTGATTCATCATCTGCTCTGATGTTCTGGCCACTGTGTTGTCTGACTCTGTACTGTTTGCATCCTGCTCAGCTAAGACCGAAGCCTCATCTGTATCAGACTCTTGTGTGTCATTATAAGTGTTATTGTCGATTCTTGCAACACCATATTCATCTGTTTTCCACTCAACAGAGAAATTTTCATATACAAGAGTGTCGAGATCAGCCTCTTCATTGTTTACAAATATCATCTGTTCTGTGTCAATAACGAGATCCATAAACTGCGCAATCTGGCGCACTGTATAGTAATTTCTTGTCTCAATCACATCGTTTTCCCTGATGCTGTAATCCTCCGGCTCGAGCTCTCCGTTTACCTGGACAAACCTAGGACATGAAACCCTTCTGCCGTTTATGATAAAAGTAATGACAGAATGATTGTACTCATCAAGCTGCGATATCTTATACACTGCTGCCTCTCCTGCTGTGGACGGCTCGATGACTATCTCACTGTTTGGCTCAAGCGGTGTGTTGATGCTTGCTGGCTTTCCGTTCATGGTCACTACTGCGCCATCTCCGGCCTCGCCTCTTACAAGCCTTGCCACACCGTTTACCGTAAAGTTTATCGGGGTGCCGCGCTTTGGAAACAGCTCATCGTTTGGAAATCCCGCCTGAAGCGCCGCATCGACTATTGTAAGCCTGTTATTGTCATAGAGCTTTATTCTCTCACCGTTGAATCTGACCATGATAAAATTATTTCTCTGGTCATAATAATTCAGACATATACCAATTGGAGTGACAAGAAGTGGATCCTTCTTAATATCCTCCTGCTCAAAGGTCACATCGCCAAGCACTTCCTCACCTCTTAGAGCTACTCTTTCCTCCGGCAGGTCAAGATCTTCCGCAAGCTTTTCCGTGAAGCCGTGTATCTTGCCTCCACCTCCGACTACAAAGCAGGCACTCACTGTTTTGTCACCGTTTAGCTCTCTGATTTTAGTCGATACCTCTTGTGCAATATTATCAACAACAGGTGCTGCCACATCCCAGACATCCTGTGCAGGAATTGTGTGCTCGATGCTCATGATATCCTTGTATGTAACCGTATCACTTGTCGTAGACTGAAGCTTGATGCTCTCCGCCATATTGAAATCCACGAGGAAATGCTGCACAATAACTTCTGTCAGCTCATCTCCTGCATGCGGTATCATGCCATAGGCTATGATACTTCCGTCTCTTGTGATTGAGATATCACTCGTTCCGGCTCCCACATCGACAAGTGCGATATTAAGCATACGATAGTTCTCCGGAATTGCCACATTGATAGCGGCGATAGGCTCCAATGTCATATTGGCTACACTAAGCCCGGCCTGTCCCACTGCCGCATACAGTCCGTCTACCACATCCTCCGGCAGAAATGTAACTATGATATCCTCGCCTATTTTGTTTGCCTTATGCCCCTCAAGGCTGATAAACACCTCATCATTCAAAAAGAATTTGACTGTAGAATATCCCACACAGTAAAACTTATAGCTTGTATCGTTAACCTCCTTGAGTGCCTCCTGTGCTTTTTCTATGCCAAGCAGGTCAAGCGTATGGACATCCTCGCCGGTCACCACAGACTCCTGCGCATACTCATACTCCACATGCGTCGTGACAGTCTTTAATACTCGTCCTGCGGCTGCTATACACACCTCTTCAAGTGGCTGTCCTGTCTGTTTTTCAAGCTCGTCCTTTACTTCCTTAATGGTTTTTGCCACCCTGCCTATATCATGTATCTGACCGTCAAGCATCGCTCTGGTCTCATGCTCCCTGACATACTGTGCTGTAACCACAAATTCCTTGTCATCAGTCTGATAGCCGACAGTTCCTACAACATTTCTTGTACCAATATCCAAACCGAATACATTATTCATTTCCACTACTCCTTGTATTTGCTAAGCGCTTTATTTATTGAAGCTATCGTGTTTTCGATATCTCCATCATTATCGATAACCTCCTTGCAGTGCCTTCTGTACTCAGCTTCTTTAAGCTGGCTTGCAAAGATACTATCTATCTTCTCATCTGAATATCCGCGTGATGACTTAAGTCTTTTTCTTCTGACTTCTTCACTTGCATAAATATACCACAGCTCGTCGCAGATTTCACCATATCCCTCCTCTATAAGGAGTGCTGCTTCAAGCACAAGCATAAAAAGACCTTCTTTTTTTGCCTCTTTAACTGCATTAAGCACATATTCCTTTACTGCAGGATGCACTACTTCATTTAGAAGCTCTCTTTTTTTATCATTCGAAAAAATCACTCCGGCAAGTGCTGGTCTGTCAAAATGCCCGTCCTCAAGCCATATCGGTTCCTCTGCAAACAATTCCTTTAATCTGTTGTAGCAGTCGCTTCCCGGCTCCATCAGCTCATGTGCTATCTCATCGGAAAGCATTACCCTTACGCCCTCAAGCTCCTTAAGATAGCCAAGCACTGCCGATTTTCCGGCACCTACACCACCTGTTATTCCTATAAAAATCATACTATTTCCTTTTCTGTCATCAATGCGCATCATACCAGTCATAGCCACACTCGGTGCCCACCTCCATGGATACCTTCATGTCCACCGCACCACGCATTTCTTTCTCCAGAAGCTTAATCACTTTATCCTTCTCAGCTTCCTTTGTCTCAATTAAAAGCTCATCATGCACCTGAAGGATAAGTCTTGACTTTAAGCCCTCGTCAAGAAGCCTGTCATGCACACGTATCATGGCAATCTTTATGATATCGGCTGCTGTACCCTGAATAGGTGAGTTCATCGCAACTCTCTCTCCAAACTGTCTTTGCATGAAATTGCTCGAGTTCAGCTCGGGAATCGGTCTGATACGCCCAAACATGGTCTTTGTATAGCCATTTTTCTTGGCATCCAAAACCGTCTGATCCAAAAACTCCTTAATCTTTGGATATTTGACAAAATAGCTGTCTATATAGCCCTGTGCCTCTTTCCTTGAAATCCCCAAGTCGTTAGACAGACCAAACGCGCTGATACCATATACGATACCAAAATTTACAGCCTTTGCATTTCGTCTTTGAAGATCTGTGACCTCATCAAACGGTGTGTCAAACACAAGGGACGCTGTACTTCTGTGGATATCCTGACCATTCTTAAATGCCTCTATCATCCTTTCATCTCCTGAAAGCGACGCAAGCACCCGAAGCTCGATCTGCGAGTAGTCTGAGTCAACAAACAGATCTCCATCCTCAGGCAGAAATACCTTTCTGATAAGCTTGCCCAGCTCAATCCTTATCGGGATATTCTGCAGATTAGGCTCTGTGCTTGAAAGACGGCCTGTCGCAGTGATTGTCTGATTTAAGGTAGTATGGATTTTGCCATCGGATGCAATATATCCCGAAAGTCCGTCAGCATATGTGCTCTTTAGCTTTGTGAGCTGTCTGTATTCCAATATATCCGCGACAATCGGATACTCCGGTGCCAGCTTTTCAAGCACATCTGCCGCAGTAGAATAACCGGTCTTTGTCTTCTTTTCATTTGGCAGTCCAAGCTTTTCAAAGAGAATGACTCCAAGCTGCTTTGGCGAATTTATATTAAACTCTTCACCTGCTGCCTCATATATTTTCTTTTCAAGCTCAGTTATCGAAACAGCAAGCTTGTCTCCATACTCCTTAAGCTTTATTCCATCAGCCCTTATACCCTCATTTTCCATATCATACAGTACGAAAACGAGTGGCAGCTCGATATCTTTATAAAGAGTGAGCATATCCATTTCTTTTAGCTTCTGCAAAAGAACCGGCTTTGATTTCCAGGCAGTATACACCTCGTAGCAGGCACAGTCCACTGCCTTTTTCTCATCCTCCTTCATCATCTGAGTAAAATCAAGCTTTCCCAGATAATCCTTTTTAGATGAGAGCATAAGCCCCAGATAGTCCTTTGCAACCGCATCATAGGGATACTCCCCGACAAGCGGATTGATAAGGTATGCAGCCACCATCATGTCAAAATATCTGCCTCTGTCATCTGCCTTTATCTCTTTGCTCTTAAATCTGTGCAGATTGGTCTTTAAATCCGGTGATATCCATGACTTTACTTCCAGGGTATTTAATTTTTCATCCAGGAAGCTGCTTGAAATCTCATCACCTGTACAGATAAAATAAATGTCCTCCTCTGAAAAACAAATCGAAACAGCAAGATAATCGTTAGAAACCGGCTCCGAAAACAGACTTAGCTGTCCATCACTTTCGCTGTTTCCCAAAGACTCTCCCGGTACTACCGCAAAAGCGACCTCCTTGTCCTTTGCCTTCTCAAACACACTCTCTGCAGTCTTTAAGTCCCTTACTACCACAAAATGCTCCTCGGCATTGTTTTTAGGAGCCTCCACATTAAACCGTGACAGCATGTTTTTGAATTCATATCTTTTGCACAGTAAAAAGGCTTCCTCCGTGTAGAGTGACTCTACTCCGCCACTAAGCTTTGCATCAGAAAATTCATAGTCAACCGGCGCATCAAGTATGATTGTCGCAAGCTCCTTGCTCATAAGCGCCTGCTCCCAATACTCCACTATATTCTTTGAAGCCCTTGGCGGCTTTACATTCTCAGCGTCCTCATGTACTGCCTCTATACAGTGATATTTTGCTATAAGTGCGCCTGCTGTCTTTTCGCCGATACCGGGTACCCCGGGAATATTATCAGACGTATCTCCCTGCAGAGCCTTTACATCGATAAACTCCTTTGGAGTGACGCCGTACTTTTCGATAACATCTGCTGTATTGTAGTTTTCTATCTCGGTTCCTGTCTTTTTGGTCTTTGGAATCCTTACCATGACATGGTCTGTCGCAAGCTGCAAAAGGTCTCTGTCTCCGGAAATGATGGCGACATCCATACCGGCCTTTTCTGCCCTGACAGATAAGGTTCCAAGTATATCGTCGGCCTCATAGCCTTCCTTTTCCACGATTTTAATGCCCATAGCGGTAAGCATTTCCTTTATCATAGGCACCTGCTGCCTGAGCTCCTCGTCCATAGGCTTTCTCGTGCCCTTGTACGCATCAAACATTCTGTGGCGAAACGTCGGCGCATGCACATCAAATGCCACCGTCAGATAGTCTGGCTTTTCCTCGTCAAGAATCTTGAACATGATATTCAAAAAACCATAGACTGCATTTGTGTGAAGTCCCTCTGAATTGGTCAGATCAGGCAGCCCGTGATATGCCCTGTTTAAAATACTGTGTCCGTCTATAAGTACAAGCTTTTCACTCATTTTATACTTTCCTTATTACTTAATATTGTTGTAATCGCTGCCGGTCACACTGCAGTGCAGGCAGTAATGTTAAATAGCTCTTGTATATTTCTTAAGCCACTGAGCCTCCTCATCATTCAAAAATGGTGAAACAAGCTCATAAACTCTAGCATGATAAGCATTCAGGTATCCTTTTTCCCTGTCTGTCATCTGATTTGGATCAATCGCATCGAGATCTATCGGTACATAGGTCAGATTCTCAAAATACATAAACTGGCCATACTCATTTTTCTCACCCTTTCGGCAGATAAGCTCATTCTCTGTACGAATACCGAATTTGCCCTCTAAATAGATGCCCGGCTCATCTGTAGTGACCATGCCCTCTTCTATCACACGCTCTGCAGTTCTGCCCGGGTACTGCTTCCAGTGAAAGCTGTTTGGTCCCTCATGAACATTGAGCACATAGCCCACACCGTGTCCGGTACCGTGATTGTAGTCCATGCCAATCTCCCACAAAGGCTCTCTTGCCAGAATATCAAAATTAAGGCCCGAGCATCCCTCCTTAAACTTTGCATTTGCCAGGTTCATATTTGAGCGGCACACTCTCGTAAACATATCCTTCATCTCGTCAGTCACAGGGCCTAGTGCAAAGGTCCTCGTGATATCTGTGGTTCCCTCCAGATAATGTCCGCCTGAATCAACCAAAAGAAGACTCTCAGGCTTAAGCTGCCTGTCAGACTCCTCTGTTGCAGAGTAATGCACAATAGCACCATGATCAGCATATCCGCATATTGTGGCAAAGCTCAAATCAAGAAAGCCCTCCTGCTCAGCTCTAAGCGATGCAAGATAATCTGAAGCCGAAATCTCTGTCATAGGTATCTTACCTATATTTGTCTTAAGCCAGTACATGAACTTGCACATCGCAACTGCATCCTTTAAATGCGCCTTGCGCAGATTTTCAAGCTGAACTTCATTCTTTACGGCCTTCATGACAACTGTAGGATCCTCCGCATCAATCACCTTAACACCATCCGGTAGGCTGTCGCAGATGCGGTAATTTACAATCGATGTATTTAAAAGCACTGTCTCTTTTTCATCAATATGCTTCACATATTCATAAAAATCATCGTAAGGTCTTGTCTGTATACCATTCTTATCGAGGTATGCCTTAAGAGTCTCTGTCACAACCTCTTCCTGCAAAAACCATATGCAGCTGTCCTGTGACAGTGCCAGGTATGAAAGCACTACAGGCACATAGCTTATGTCGCCTCCCCTGACATTTAAAAGCCAGGCGATATCGTAAAGTGATGACATCAGATGAAGGGTTGCACCCTTTTGTGTCATCTGCTCTCTGACTTTTTTAAGCTTTGAACTTATATCCTCACCGGTATATTTATTGTCAAAAATCATGACAGGTGCCTTTGACATAGGAGGCCTGTCTGTCCATATAAGGTCAATCAGATCCTCATTTACATACATGCTGCCGTGCTTTTCTTTTGCGATTTCAGAAAGCCTTTTGCCCCATGCGGCATTTACTACTCTGCCGTCAAAGCCTATTACACCGCCATCCGAAAGAGTATCCTTTATATACTCATCAACTGTCGGTACGCCCTCCTCGCCAATCTTAAAGAGCTTTACAGTGGTATCCTTAAGCTGCGCAGCCGCCTGCACAAAATACCTGCCGTCTGTCCATAGTCCGGCCTCATCCATAGTGATGACTGCGGTTCCTGCTGAGCCTGTGAAACCGGTAATATATTTGCGTGCCTTAAAATGCTCTCCTACATACTCTGACTCATGAAAATCAGCAGTAGGAACCACATACAGCGAGATGCCTCTCTTTGCCATCTCGCTTCTCAATGCTTTTAATCTATCCTGTATCATTTTATTATGCCTCTTTAAATTCAAAAAATTTTGTATCTAATTCCGGATACATTCTCTTTAATGAGATTGGTTTGCCAGATTTGTTCAAAAAGCAATGGCTGCTTTTTGCAGTGGTGCGAAGCTCGCCTGTCTCTTTGTCCTTCATGACATACTCAAGCTCCATCTTGATTCCGTTATACTTAAGCAGCTTTGTGTAGATGACGACCGTATCATCGAAATGTACCATACTGTGATACTCTACCGATATCGACAGCACCGGACTTATGATTTCCATATCCTCCATCTGCCTGTAGTTGAGTCCTATCTGATCCATCAAATCAAGTCTTGCTTCTTCCATCCACTTGACATAGTTTGAATGGTGGATTATACCCATCTGATCTGTTTCATAATACTTTGCGTGGTGCTCGTAAGGACGGATTCTAAGTTCACCTTGTGAGCCGGCAATCTGTAACTCATTGTTTGCCATAAAAACTTCCTCCATTCATATTTTGGTCTTATTTCTATTATGCCACATTGGACAGCTAAATTCAACGACTTGACCGTAAAATATAAACCGGCTGCTACCTGCGTATCATGCTGTAGCAGTCTCTGCATATATTGCGTGAATTTCCAATCGGAAGTATTCTGCCGCAATACCGGCATCTGATAATATACTCATCCTTGCTCTTTGATAGAAGCTGCATAATCTTTGCCTGTGTTTTGTCGCGCTCGTTTTCAAGCCAGTCCTCCTCCACAATTTTGCCCATGCGGACTGAAAACTGATAGTACAAATCAAGCTTTTTGTAATAGGATTCGTATTTCATGAGCCCCTGATACTTTGAATGCTTATCAGGCTTGTCGAGAGAGATATCAGATGTATACGACATGCAGTAGCGCAGCCATTGTCTGACAAGCTCCCTGTCCTTTATATCTATAGGACATGTAATCATCTTATAAAGCAGATATTTGTCATCAAAATCTGCGATAAAGTATCGCTCCTTATACGCATATCCATACAAAAATAATATCTCATCGACATTGATTTTCCTAAACGGTGCTGATGGCTCTGCCTCATGCCAGAGCTTAATTATCGCATCAAGCGGCGCATCCATTGTAAGGAGTACCTGCGGGAAGCCAAGACTTACTATATCAATATCCTGCTCCGGTATATTTAGCGTATTCTTCAGATAATTCAGATTCTTTTGCCCCAAAGCTGTCACATAGCCTGTATCATACAGACCAAATCTGCCTGCACGGCCCGCTATCTGTTTTATCTCAGAGATGACAAGCGGACGTCTTGATACTCCATCAAACTTTTCCACCTCCAGAAATACAATTCTTCTGACCGGCAGATTGAGTCCCATTCCTATCGCATCTGTTGACACGACAACCTGTGTCTTTTTCTCATTAAAAAGCGTCATCTGCCTGCGCCTTATTTCCGGTGGCAGACTTCCGTATATGACACTTGGCTTTATGCCGTTTTCCTCCAGACGCCCTGCTATATTGAGTACCGACTTCTTTGAAAAGACGATAAAGGCATCGCCCTCTCTCACATCCTGTGGAAATGAAAAAGGCTTATCCTCCAGCTTTAGCGCAGTCTTTCTCTCATACTCCCTTATCTCATACTCGTCGTGGCACAGATTAATCAGATGAATGACTACATCCTTTGCCACCGGACTCATGCATATATGAATCTCTCCTGCAAGTGTACCAAGAATTGCCCTGGTCCATGAATGTCCCCTGTCATCATCTGCAACCATCTGTGCCTCATCAATCACTGCGATATCATACTCCTTATCACAGTCAAGCATCTCCACTGTCGATGCTGTAATTCTGCTGTCTGATACCTCAAGACACTCCTGGCCTGTAAGCATGGTGCATGGTATGCCTGCATCATTCATCTTCTCATATACCTCAAGTGCCAGAAGTCTAAGAGGCCCCAGATAAACTCCGTTTTGCGCCAGCTTAAGCCTCTCAAGCGCCTGATATGTCTTACCGCTGTTAGTCGGGCCTATATGGAGTATAAAGTGCCTTTTCATGCTCTGTGCTTTTGGAAACTCAAGCTCCGGCCGTGCCGGAACCAGCGTGACAATCTCTCTTCTAAGCTCCTTGCTACGGAACTCATTATAAAGCGCTTTCATGCTCCTTGTACATATCGCACCTATATACTCCTTGCGCAAAAGCTTCAGAAAATCCTCTGTGAGATACTCTGCCTCCTTCTCATCAAACTGCTCCATATCCACCCTTACGAGCTGCGGAAGGATTTCTCTATTTAAAATCTGCCTTGCATTTTTATTGTTGGAATAGTAAGTGATCAATGCAAGCCTTTTTATTTCCTGATGCAGCTTGTCGAGTGCCACAGTCTCATTTTTTGAAAATCGCGCATATTTAATTGATTTTGCTTTGTTATTGAGCCTGTGAATATAGTGTGCCAGCTTTACAGGCTTACCTGTACTTCTCTTCGCATTCTCCCTGTACTGGTCAACATAAAACTGTACCAGTACCTCTTCAAACGATTTTTCCATATATGTGTGTTATCCTCTTTATTTATATACACCGTTAAGAGTCACCTCAAACGTAACATCCTTTCCGGCTAGTTCTGTATTTGCCTTATAATCATCCGGGAATTTCAGGTTTAAATCAAAGGTTTCTCCCACCTTGTGACCTACCACTCCGTCCTCAAAGCCATCTATATAGCTGCCTGAGCCGAGCACCAGGTCTGTGCCCTGTCCATCAGTGCTTCCACCCTCGAATTTTTCTCCGTCCATATATCCGGTGTAATCAATATTTACCTTATCTCCGTTTTCTGCAACCGTGTCAGTCTCTGTATTCAGTGTTGCTGCCTCGGTCTGTGAATCACTGCTTTGTGTCTCGGATGCCTGAGATTCTGTGGTCTGTGATGCAGTTTCTGTACCATCAGCGCCATTTGATGATGAGCCTCCCGATGTCGCAACTGCCCAGATGAGCACTATGACTACCACAACGACTGCCACTACCGGCACCCAGAATTTCAACAAATTCACAACCTTTGCCTTCTTTTCTGCCTTCTCTCTCTCGATTCTTCTTTTTTCCTGTGCGATTTTTTTGTTTTGTTTGTTCATTTTGTTAATCTCCTGTTTTATTTTTATTATTGAATTATACTATTACAATTTGAACATTCTGTGTTTCGCATAAATGAACTGTATGCGTTACAGGTCATTGCAAGCATTGTCTGTCACTGTTTGCTTTAAACTTTAAACGGCTGCGTCTCTTAACTATTTGACGCAACAATAAAAGCAGTAGAAAGGCACCCACACAGCCTGCGCTTATAGCTGCACCTGCCTTAAGCCCCGGTGTCTCATAATAAAGCTCTATCTCATGCTCCCCCTCATCCAGATGAATGCCCACAAAGGTATCGGAAAAATCCTCATACTCTGCATCCTTCCCATCCACCTTCATAGTCCATCCCTTTTCACTCGGAATAGAAAGCACAAGTCTGCCTGCCTCCTTCACATCTATGTGTCCGCTTATGTGTGTATCTGAAAAATCATCCACCGAAAGTGTCTGATCATTAAGCGCATTGTATGCACCTTCCACTGCTGCAGCATTTAGCTCGTATACATTAAACCTCACAGCATCGGCATCAGTGTTTGTGACGGAAACTGTCTCCCCCGCCTTCACGTATCCCAGGTCAAACAGATACCTGTGAGTGGTCTTCGAGTATGTGGTCTCATACTCTCCGTGGCTGAAGGTCAGACTGTCAGTGCTGCAAGAATCGTATGCCGCATAATAATATCCGTCATGGTCAAAGGTGAGAGTCGTAGTTCCCGGATTTTCATCCTGAATGCACTCTGTCAGGGTCAGCGTATCATCTGCTGCACCTAGAAGCCTGCCAAGGGAATTAATCGAATATATTTTCGATGAAGATGATGGTTTCCACGCATCAATCACTCCCTCATCCATCATAAATCCAAGCGGAAGTGTGTAGTTATTCCGATACAGATAGTGATTTCCGCATTTTCCAACAAGTGTAGTCAGCTCATTCTGTGGCTGTATTGATTTTGTAACCATATATCTGACCGAAAGCATGGCTGACGTGACAGGTGTGGCACCGTTATAACAGTAGAAATTCTTGCCTCCCTCCATATAAAGAGCCTGATAAAAATGGCTCACATTTATATTCATCAGGGAAGAAAACTGTGTTCCAGAAGCATAGCCGTATCGTGTGTCATCATTTTTAGTTAGTCGGCCTGTATCCTCAACCCTGTAAAATGGTACATCGTTGTCAGCTGCATCCTCTTTTGCCAACTCCAGTGCCTTTTGCATATCGTCCACATTGGCATTGTAGCTGCTTCTGCCGGTACATCCAAGTCCTGTCACAGCCATATTGACAGCCAGCTCCACAATCGCAATACCGCATGTTATGGCCATCAAAAGCTCCCTGTTTTTGCTTGCTGCAAGCTTTAAAAGTACTGTCATAATGCCGTACAGCGCAACAAACAATATGCTTATGATAACTGCATAATACTCTGTCACATCCTCACCGGCAAACATCGTGCTTACTGCCATAAGCGCCGATGCAAATACCACTGCCACGCCAACATGCCACAATCTTATGCCACGCCACTTTCTTACTGTAGCATAGCCTATGGTCAATACAAGAAATGCATACAGATACGACTGTCTGCCAGGCAGTGAATCCGGAAAATGCAGTCCGTGCCATATAAAGTCAAGCTGTTTATTGGCAAAGCTTGCCATGAAAAACAACACAAACAATACAGGAGCTATTTTTTTCTTCCAATTAATCCTTTTATTGAGCACAAACAGTATCAAAAGCATCACACTAAAGGCTCCGGCATACAGATTCGGCCAGTGATCATTTCCCGTATAACTTGTAGTGACGGCTGCCGCACGCCCCAGCTCCGCAATAACAGAAAAATACCACTCCAGCGTTTTCGGAAAGCTGTCTTCAGCAGACCCGGAAGCAGAAAGCACGGCGATCTCCGGCAATAGCAGTACCATCGAGACAGACCCTGCCAGCAGGGAATACCATGCAAACCGTAAAAATGCTTTCAGTTTTCCTCCTTTCTGCGTAAAAAAGAGAAGAATAAAATAAAACACCAGAAAGATACAGATCATGATGGAAATGTAATAATTTGCAAACACCGACAATGCAAGTGTCACAAAATACAGTCCCGGTTTCTGCTCCCGTACCAGTTTTTCCAGTCCCACCATGATCAGAGGAAAAAGAAGGATGCAGTCCATCCACATGATATCCCAGCTGTAGGCTGCCACAAATCCGGACAATGCATATGCCGTAGAAAATACAAGTGCCGGAATCACCTGATTTTTATGGAGTTTTGAGTCTTTTCCAATCAGATGAAAATGATATTTTAAGAATAAGAAAAAAGTCAGTCCGCACAGGGCAATCTTTGCCAGCACCAGTATCGTCATAAACTCGATCACATAATGTTTCGGGCAGAGCACGATCAGAAAATTAAGCGGACTCGCCAGATAATAGGCATACAGGGAAACAAAATCCGATCCCAGTCCCAGATTCCAGGAATACTGCAGACTTCCGCCGGTTCTTAATTTATGAAGGAACTCTGTAAAAAACGGACAGTACTGATGATACATATCGATATGCAGAATACAGTTATCCCCGAAAGGATATACCCCGTTTCCGATACAGATGACCACACAGATTATAAATGGCATAAGAAATGCCATCACATAAGGAAATGACCGGTGCGACACCATCCGCGAAATCATTTTTTTCATGTTCTTACTCATCCTTTTCCTTGTTTTTTTCAAACAACTGATAATACTGAAGCTTCTTGTAAGTCTGAAGCTGTTTTTCATCGGCTCCGATCCCTTTTGTCTGCCCCGCTGCAGAGATCACCGGGTAAGTTTTGCTCAGACTTAAGAGGTAATTCTGGTATGCATTCGTTGGCACTCCTGCTGCGGTAAGTACCTGCGCCGCAAGATAATTCAGACTCGTATTTTTATCTTTCGCTCCCTCGATCCCATAATTACTCCACACCAGATAAGGTACGAGATAACGTTTTTGTGTCTCTGCCTGTGCCCCGTTTTCCACGACAGAAGCCACTGTATCATTCGGCTGATGATCCCCGAAAAATACGATGATCGTCCTGTCATCCACTTTGGAAAAATAATCAATCAGATTTTCGAGTGCCTGATCGGTCTTGTGGATCAGTGTCAGATACTGATTGAGCGGTTCGCTGGCATACTGTGACTGGATATCATTCGTCAGATTCATATAGGTATCGGTATATCCGCCATGATTCTGCATCGTCACATTGAAAATAAAGGCCGGTTTGCCGGAGGCTTTGTTTTTCTCATAAGTTTCTATCATGTGCTCCATATCCGATGCATCGCTGATATAATTGCGCACATAGGAGACATCCCTGTAATCTTCCATAAAATCCAGATTGTCAAATCCAAGCAGAGGATACACTTTATCCCGGTTCCATCCGCTGGCCTGATACGGATGCTGTGCATAGGTCGCATATCCTAAGGATTTCAGATAACCTGCTAAAGACGGTGTCCTGCTCTTGATGTACTGCTGATACGGAATACTTCCGTTCGGAAGGAATGCCATCGTATTGCCTGTCAGAAATTCAAATTCCGAATCCGCAGTGTTTCCCCCACACACAGATGTCTGGACATATCCCGTGACCGTGTTTTTCTCCCCCTGCTGCATCCGGTGCATAAACGGCATGTAATCCTCATTGGTTTCTAACGGTCCCAGCACTTTTAAATCCGAAAATGCCTCATCCATGATGACAATGATGTTGGGCAGATCCTGTGTGTCGGTTTCTGTTGTTTTAGTTTCGTATTTCGCCAGCGTCTCTTTTGCTTCATCCGCATCGTATCCTGCCGGACGTTCCACTGCCACATAGGCAAGATCCATGGCAAAGGTCACCGCCATGCCGTTTACTTTTGTCATATATGCCGGTGTGAACAGAAACGGATACAGATAATGTTTTGTCTGAAACGATTCCTGCTGCAGGGCATTGACAAATGTACACAATGCCAGTCCCACCAGTACGATACTCCCCAGCCTTATTTTCCAGGAAAAACGCGGACCTTTTTTAAAAAGGCGGGTCAGCACAAATAATGCAATAAAAACAAGTGTAACAATCACCATGCGCCGGTCCGGTGTAAAATCATAGTTTCCAGCCACACTGGCTGCTGTTCCGGCCGAAAACAGATCCCACGGAACAAACGGTGTGGAACGGAATTTCATCACATAATGATTGGTAATTCCAAACGCCACAGCAAGTCCGTACAGCACTCTGGACGCAAAACACATTCTTCCGGTCAGAAAATATAACATCCATCCGATCAGCTCAAACAAAAAAATATTAAAAAGCTGTGCTTCCACACGCACTTCCGCAAATGGATTGTGTTCATAACATTCCATCAGGTAAAAAGCAAACACCGGAACCACGGCATACCAAAACAGCCATATGCCCTTCTGTTTCCACCCTTCTGTCCGTTTTTGTGTGTTGTTTTTCTCCCTTTTTGTCTGCTTACGTGCGACTGTCTGCTCCATGTTTCCTAACATAAAAATGAGTATGGCTCCTTCCATTCCTTCCATTTCCATCGCTTTTCATACGATTTTATCTGAATAGAATTTTACCACACTCATTCTGCTTTTAAAACGCATTTCACATTTTTATCATAATTTCATTCTAGTAATTGGATAACACCAGATGCTCCCGGTATGCACGATCCATACCATCGATCACGCGGCGTGCCTGCCCGTATCTGCGTGGATTGATGGTGATCACCCAGAGGGTATCTGCCCCCTGGTAGATTTCCCTCTTGAAAAAAGGAATCTTTTTACTGTTCTTTGTAAATGGAATGTGCTGTTCAAGCAGTGCCTCCGCCGTATGTGTACTCACTCTGGAATTGGTGGTACGGCACAGTTCCACGTCGTTATCCTTATAATTTCCAAGTTTCATCGTCATGCTTTTTGCATCTTCCTCCTCACGTGACTTTTACCTCAATCTCCCTGCCAAGTCCTCCTGCAACTTTTTCCAGAAAGTCCAGACTCGGATTATATCTCCCGCTCTCCAGACGGGAAATATTTGACTTTCTGGTACCGACTTTTTCTGCGAGCCGTTCCTGTGTCATCCCCTGCTCCTTTCGCACCTGCCGAAGCTGGGCTGCAATTTCCTGTCTGGCGTGATTATGTTCCTGCATATCCGCCCCCTTACACCTTTATAAATCGTGCTCATGTATTCTAAAGTTATCATATATGATAACTTCTGTCAATGAACCAAAAGTCCTATTCCCGAAATCATAAAAAGGCTTGCAAATGCGTCTTTCATATGTTAATATAATATTTGTTCGCGTCGGCATGTCGGAATTGGCAGACGAGGCAGACTCAAAATCTGTTGATGGCAACATCGTGTGGGTTCAAGTCCCACTGCCGGCATATAAAAGACCTCAGGTTTCCAATCGGAAATCTGAGGTCTTTCTTTTTGCGGCACATCGTTTTCTTAAACAAAAAGAGGACGCATCCCGTTCCCCCGGGATTGCGTCCTCTGTTATTTTACCTGTACATCCTAACTCTTTTATTTTGTAATCCTGATATCATCAAAACAGTCAAATGTTGCAAAGTAATCTTCCGGTGTCTCTGCACGGCGGATCATCTTCACGCTTCCGTCTTCTTTGAGCAGTAATTCTGCAGAACGAAGACGTCCATTGTAATTATATCCCATGGAAAATCCATGTGCTCCGGTATCGTGGATCACAAGATAATCTCCCATGTCGATCTCTGGCAGTTTCCGGTCAACCGCGAACTTATCGCAGTTCTCGCAAAGACTTCCTGTCACATCATACACGTGATCGCATGGTGCATTTTCTTTTCCGAGAACCGTAATGTGATGATATGCCCCGTAAATTGCCGGACGCATCAGGTTTGCTGCACATGCATCCACACCAATATACTCTTTGTAGATATGTTTCTCATGAATGGCCTTCGTCACAAGACATCCGTAAGGTCCGAGCATGAAACGTCCCATCTCGGTGTAAATGGATACATCCCCAAGCCCTGCCGGAACTAAAATCTCATCGAACTTTTTGTGCACACCTTCTCCGATGACAGCGATATCATTCGGCTCCTTGTCCGGTGTATAAGGGATTCCCACACCACCGGAAAGATTTACGAATCTGATATCACATCCGGTCTTTTCCTTTAATTCCACGATCAGTTCAAACAGTTCTCCCGCAAGCTTCGGATAGTATTCGTTTGTGACGGTATTGCTGGCAAGAAATGCATGGACACCGAAATGCTTTGCTCCCTTATCCTTTAAAATCTTAAACGCTTCGATGAGCTGATCCTTTGTCATGCCGTATTTGGAATCTCCAGGGTTGTCCATGATTCCGTTGCTCAGTTCAAATACTCCACCCGGATTGTAACGGCAGCTGATGGTCTCCGGAATATGACCGATCGTTTCTTCTAAGAAATCAATATGGGTGAAATCATCCAGATTGATGATTGCCCCGAGTTCATCCGCATAGGCAAATTCCTCTGCCGGCGTATCATTTGAAGAAAACATAATATGCTTTCCATCAAACCCACAGGACTTTGCAAGCATCAGTTCTGTGTAAGAGGAACAGTCACATCCCATATCATAT
>ENA-OPAK01000267-OPAK01000267.1-human-gut-metagenome-genome-assembly--contig:-NODE-267-length-20812-cov-2.350002_pt1 | contig 20812 bp, 16 predicted proteins | sample MGYA00241055_ERZ501426 | MGnify/ENA primary metagenome ERZ501426 (study PRJEB25962, sample SAMEA2042626) | human gut metagenome | biome: human gut; feature: human-associated habitat; material: faeces... | reverse complement strand
AAGATATATATGTATATCTTTCATTAGTGATAATACTTTCTGTATCATCATCAAAATCTTTCTCAAGTTTATCAATCTCTGCTGTAACATCAGGTACACTAGACATAAGCTGTCCGATTTTGTCATCTTTCTCTAATAACTTGATAGCGAAAAATCTCTTCTGTTCTTCTACTACATCAAGACCAATCTTATCTTCAACTGCTTCGATAACAGATTCAACTTCATCACTGAACTTATGTGCAAGCTTATTAACCTTCTTAGACTCAGCAAGCTTTACAGCCTTTTCTGCCGCTTCCTTAATACCAGTTCCCTTAAGAGCTGATATTTCAACTACTTCACAGCCAAGCTTCTCTGAAAGCTTTGCAATGTTAAGTTCAATACCATTCTTAGCTAAAAGGTCGATCATATTAACAGCCATAATTACCGGAATACCAAGCTCCATGATCTGAGTGGAGAGATAAAGGTTTCTCTCAAGGTTGGTACCGTCTACGATATTGAGTATCGCATCGGGTCTTTCACCGATAAGATAGTTTCTTGCGACGACTTCTTCCAAGGTGTAGGGAGACAGTGAATATATACCGGGCAAGTCGGTTACTGTTATGCCGTCGTGCTTTTTAAGCTTACCTTCTTTTTTTTCAACGGTAACGCCCGGCCAGTTACCTACGAACTGATTGGAGCCGGTAAGTGCGTTGAACAGCGTTGTTTTACCGCTGTTAGGATTTCCCGCAAGGGCAATTCGCAAATCCATTAGTATGTTCCTTTCTTTCATGATTAGCATTTGCTAACCAACTGTTCTGAAAAAACGGGAGAAATGTTCTCCCTTTTATTCTGCTTCGATTTCAATCATTTCGGCATCCGCCTTACGAATCGAAAGCTCGTAATTGCGAACCGTAACTTCAACCGGATCACCGAGCGGTGCAACCTTACGGATATAAACCTCGGTTCCCCTTGTAAGACCCATATCCATAAGTCTGCGTTTAACGGCGCCCTCACCGTGAAGCTTAACAACCTTAACGGTTTGACCGACTTTTGCATTACGCAAAGTTTCCATAGTTCTTCCTCCTTCTGCCATATTGAATATGATACGAAACAAAAAATCAAACCATGATTTTTTGTGCCATTTCCCTGCTTACTGCAACTCTTGTCTCCTTAACATTAACAATTACATTACCTGACATGGAGGTAATCAGCGTAGCCTCGCCGCCTACCACAAAGCCGAGATTTTCAAGGTGTTTTTTCACCTCGGGACTGCCTCCGATATGCTTAATAATATTTTTCTCGCCGATATCGGCAAGTGTTAAAGGCATCATTTAACATCCCTCATCACTGCATAAAATTAAGTTAGTTAAAACTAACCGAATGCTTTTTAATTTGGTTAGCTCTCGCTAACCGTATAAATATTAGCACCGGCTAACTAAAAAGTCAATGCTTTTTTAGGAAAAATCAACCATATATTTTAATTTCGGCAAAACGCAATACGAGTTAGAGTGTGCTAACTATATTGCTGTGCAAATTCGACAAAAACAAAGCTTGTATGCAAAGCTCTGCCATGTGCAGAAATTCGGTATGAAGAAAGCCGAAAAAAGGGAATGTAAAAAAGCTTTTACATTCCCTTTGCTGTATTTTTCGGTAAACGAAGTATGTATATGCCTTATCAGTTGTTGATAAGCTTGTCTTCGTTGTTCCAGGTGTAGAGCTTTCTTACCTCTGCGCCTACTTTTTCCGACGGATGCTCCGCAGCGAGCTTTCTCATAGCCTTGAAGTGAACCTGTGAACCGGCATCGCTCATGTCAAGGAGGAAGTCCTTAGCAAATGTACCGTCCTGAATGTCAGAAAGAACCTTTCTCATAGCCTTCTTAGTATCCTCTGTGATGATCTTTGGACCTGTGATGTAGTCACCGTACTCAGCTGTGTTAGAGATTGAATATCTCATGCCTGCAAAACCTGACTGATAGATAAGGTCAACGATGAGCTTCATCTCATGGATACACTCAAAGTAAGCGTTTCTTGGGTCGTAACCGGCATCGCAAAGTGTTTCAAAACCTGCCTGCATAAGTGCGCAAACACCGCCGCAAAGAACAGCCTGCTCACCGAAGAGGTCTGTTTCTGTTTCTGTTCTGAATGTTGTTTCAAGAACGCCTGCTCTTGCACCGCCGATACCGAGTGCATATGCAAGTGCGAGATCCTTAGCCTGACCTGTAGCATCCTGCTCAACAGCAACGAGGCAAGGTACACCCTTACCAACCTGATACTCTGAACGAACTGTGTGACCCGGTCCCTTAGGAGCTACCATTGTAACATCAACATCCTTTGGAGGCTTGATGCAACCGAAGTGAATGTTAAAGCCGTGAGCGAACATAAGCATATTGCCTGCTTCGAGGTTTGGCTCGATGTCGTTCTTGTAAAGAGCTGCCTGCTTTTCATCGTTGATAAGAATCATGATGATGTCAGCCTGCTTTGCAGCCTCTGCTGATGTATATACCTTAAAGCCCTGTGCCTCAGCCTTTGCCCAGCTCTTGCTGCCTTTGTAAAGACCGATGATTACATCGCAACCTGAATCCTTGAGGTTGAGAGCGTGTGCATGACCCTGGCTGCCGTAACCGATAATAGCAATTTTCTTACCCTTGAGAAGGTCAAGGTTGCAATCTGACTGATAGTAGATTGGTGCTGTCATGTTTTTTGTGTAGTCTTTCATATTAAAGTCCTCCTTACCGCAAACGCGGCATATAAATTAAAATATATGCTAACTGTAAGATTAAACGGAAACCGAAGCTGTGCCTCTGTCAATGGCAACAGTACCTGTTCTTACAATCTCACGGATACCATAAGGCTTGAGTAAGTCAACAAGCGTGTTGATGCGGCTTGCACATTCGCAGTACTCAACGGTAACTGACGAAGGGGATACATCAACGATTTTCGCCTGCATAATTTCAACCGTTTTGACAATTTCGGCTCTTTTTGAGGCGGCGCAGTGAACCTTGATTAAAACAAGCTCACGGCTGATAAATTCGCCCTCGTTAAGCCTTTTTACCTTGATGACGGGAATGAGCTTGTTGAGCTGTTTTTCAAGCTGTTCAACAATGTACTCGTCACCGTTTGCAACGATTGTGATTCGGGAAACCGACGGGTCCTGAGTAACACCTACTGCAAGTGAGTCGATGTTAAAACCTCGACGAGAGAAAAGTCCCGAAATCTTTGAAAGAACGCCCGCCTGATTTTCAACAAGTATTGATAATGTATACTGCATTTTATCACCTCATTAAATTGACGGAGTGTCGGGGTGAACATCGCAAACAAGAATGAACGGTTTTTCCGAATCAACAATACCCTTGATGATGTTTTCGGCTTCCTTGTTTGAATGAGCCTCTGCATGGTCAATGCCGTAAGCATCGGCAATCTTCAAGAAGTCGGGATCACCGTTGAGAATTGTTGCGGAGTGTCTGCCGCCGTAGTGTTTGTCCTGAAGTTCACGAACCATTCCGAGTCGTGCGTTTTTCATAATGATGATTTTAATTCCGAGCTGATTGCCTGCAATAGTCGCAAGCTCATTAAGCCCCATCTGAAAACTGCCGTCACCGCAGATTACAATAACATCACGGTCTGGTCTTGCAAACTTTGCACCGATTGCAGCGGGAATTGAGTAACCCATTGTACCCATACCGCCTGTTGTGAGGAATCTGCCCTCACGAATACGGAAGTTGTTTGCACACCAGATTTGATTTTGTCCTACATCGGCAACAAGAATTGCCTTTGAGCGGAACATTGCACTGAGATGACCGACAAGTGTTCTCGGCTCAACAAAGCCGTCAAAAACGGGAGGCTCACGGTAAAGGTCTTTTTTCCAGTTCTTTACGGTTTCGCTCCACATTGTTGTAACCTTGTAATCGCCGATGCTGTCAAGCAGCATATTGATGACATTTTTCATATCGCCTACAATCGGAATTTCTGTTTTAACATTCTTACCGATTTCAGCAGGGTCAATGTCAATGTGAATTACCTTTGTGTTTTCACTCATCTGGTCGGGAGCCGCAACAGCTCTGTCACCGAGTCTTGCACCGCATACGATTACAAGGTCGGCTTCGTGAAGAGCACGGTTGGCAACAGCCTTGCCGTGAGTGCCGAGCATTCCGAGATAAAGCTCATGCTCGCTGGGCATAACACCGATGCCCATCATAGTTGAAATAACGGGGATACCCGTAGTTTCTGCAAATTTTTGAAGTTTAAGCTTGATACCCGAACTTAGTACGCCGCCGCCTGATACGATAACAGGACGCTTGCTTGCGTTGATGGCCTCAACAGCCTTTTTAACCTGAATTGCGTGTCCCTTAGTGTTCGGCTTGTAACCGATGATGTTTACGCTTTCGGGATATTCAAAACTTTCAATTTCATTTTCCTGAATATCAACGGGAATGTCGATAAGTACAGGACCGGGTCTGCCGGTTGAGGCAATATGGAAAGCCTCTTTGAAAACTCTCGGAAGGTCTTCTGTTTTGCTGACGAGATAACTGTGCTTTACAAACGGTTCACAAGCTCCCGTGATGTCAGCTTCCTGAAAGACATCTCTGCCGAGAAGGTCGGAACGAACCTGACCTGTAATGGCAACAATCGGAATAGAGTCCGTATAGGCGGTCGCAATACCTGTGATGAGGTTGGTTGCACCGGGACCGGAAGTTGCCACGCAAACACCGGGACGATTACTGCATCTTGCATAGCCGCTTGCCGCATGAGCAGCGTTCTGTTCCTGACGAACAAGAATGTGGGTAATGCTCGAATCGTAAACTTTATCGTAAAATGGGCAAATAGCCGCACCGGGATAACCAAAGACTATGTCAACGCCCTCGGCTTCCAAACATTTTACCATAATTTCAGCACCGCTGATCATTATGTTTTGTCCCTCCTATCCTTATTTATTGTGAGCAAAAGGTGTTTTGTAACAATAAATATACCTTTTTGCTTTACCGCTAATTATACAATAAATACCTTAAAAAGTAAAGAGCAGTATTGCCCATAAATTAAATTTTTTGCAGGATTTTGACAGATAATTTGCAAAATGAATTTTAATTGATTTTTACCGTCTGTTTACTGAAAATTTAAGTCGCTTAATTTTGTAAAGTATATTCTTGAATTAAGGTCACTTTTTTTGTCTGCATTATCAGGGGACATCATTATCATCAAATTATCTTTTCCTATCCGTGATATACCGCCTATAGTGTACCCTTTTTCTTCAATATTAAATTTTGTTTCTTTCATTGTTTTGTTGGTTGTATCAAAAAGATATATGTAGTTATTTTCTGAACTTGATTCCGCCCTCTTATACAATAAATTTGTATCACTGTCATCTTCAGATGCGGATACTATTGAAAAAGTATCATCTACATCTTCTGATATGTCGGATTTTTTCAGCTTATCGCTGTCTATATATCCTATACATCTTGTTATGCTGAAATTTTGATAGAATAGATAATTGTTTTTAAAATCAAAAGCCTGTACGCCCTGAATTAATTCGTTTGAATCATCTGAAATGTTGGATATATCATAGCTTTTGAGAAAATTCATATCATAGTCATAAGTTTCTATTTTTAAAGAAGCTTCGTTCTGTGAAATGCAATCCAAAACCAAAAGAGAGATTGTTTTTGTACTTTTGTCAATTGAAACTTTTCTTATAGTTTCCCCGATACTGTTTTTATCATCAAACTCTAAATATTTTAATTGCTTGAATTTTTGAGTTTCGGTATCATACAGTTCCAAAGAAGTACCGTTGTCTAGCACTTTTGTGATTATGACAAGATTGTCTGCTCCTGTAACAGTGTCATATGGAAATCCGCCTTTGTCAGAAAATACAGTCGTCATTTTGTTTTTATTAAGGTCGATATCAATAAATTCAAGAGTTCTGTTTTCTTCGTCTGTAATGTCGCCCGTGCTTGCCGTAAAGCAAAGGTGATTATTTACATAAGCTTTATCGTGAATTTGCATAGACCAGTTTTTTATTGAACCAAGTTTTACACTGTTTTTTTTATCTAAATAATATCTGTAGTATTCCATTTCATTTGGAGAGTCTTTATTGATTTTTGAATATATGAAGCCGTTATCAATTTGTTTAAATAAGCCGTAAAGATTTAAAGTATCCACCTTTTTGCCGTTATTGTAAATTTCAAAATCATGATTTAATTCTGTTGTTTCAATATCTGAATCAAGAGATAAATCATCTGTATTCGTTACGGTTGTTTGTTCAGTGGGGTTATTGCTTGATGAAGAAGTGTTACATCCATATAATGAAAGTAAAAATAAAGCGGTTACTAATAATAAAAATATCTTTTTCAAATTAATCTCTCCGAAGTTTATTTATCAGTTACAAGCGCTGACAAAAACATTATAATTTACATAATTATAAAAGTCAATGATTTTAAAATACTATAATATAAGATTATGTTCAGAAAAATTTTGGCAAATGAAAGCACCGTGAAACTTGTGAAAGCTCACGGTGCTTTATCATAATAAAAAAAATCAATATTTCTTTTTGAGGAGTCTTGCGGCAATGAGGACGCAGACTACGCTGACGCCTGTGTCGGCGATAACGGACATCCAGATTTGTGCAAGACCGAATGCGGCGAGGATAATTACAAGAGCCTTGATTGAGAGGGCAAAGATGATGTTGCCCTTGACGGTGTTGATAACACTTCTTGCAATTTTAATTGCCTTTGGAAGCTGTTTGAGTGTGCCTGATGCGAGAACTGCGTCTGACGCTTCAATAGCGGCTTCACTGCCGAATCCCATTGCGATACCGCAGTCGCTTGCCGAAAGAACAGGGGCATCATTGATGCCGTCGCCTACAAAGCAAGCACCCTTGGATTTTGATTTCAAGCCCTTGAAAAGTTCAAGCTTTTGAGCAGGGAGAAGCTCTGCGTGACATTCGGAAAGTCCGAGTTCGTTTTTAACATTTTCGGCAGGCTGTTGTCTGTCGCCTGTGAGCATTACCGTGTTCTTGACACCGAGCCCTTTAAGCTGTGAGATAACCTCTTTTGCCTCAGGTCTTACCGTATCGCTGACATTGAGCGAACCGATAAGCTGACCGTCATAAATTACGAAAACAGAATCGTCTTTGTTTGCAATTTTCTTCTGTTCGTCCGAAAGAATCTTTGAACCGCCGCACTGAATAGTTTTGCCGTTATAAACTGCGCTTGTTCCGTGACCGGCACTTTCGCTGTAGTCGGAAAGCTCGGGAAGTTCAAGACCGTTTGCCTTTTCTCTGATTGCGGAGGCAATCGGATGAGCGGAATATTTTTCGCTTGCAGCGGCAAGAGCAAGAACTTCGTCAGCACTGTATGAACCGACAGTATTAACCTTGTTTACGCTGAGCTTGCCGCTTGTGAGTGTGCCTGTTTTATCGAATACGAATGTGTCTGCTTTTGCAAGAGCCTCAATATATTTTCCGCCCTTGATGAGTACACCGACTTCGGATGCCGCACCGATACCGGAATAGTAGGAGAGAGGTACGGAAATAACAATAGCACACGGACATGACGCTACAAGACAAACAAGCGCACGGTAGAGCCATTCGCTGAATGCTCCGAGTCCGCAAAGCGGAGGAATTACTGCGATTGCAACTGCAATGAGTACAACAACCGGTGTGTAAACAGAGGCAAATCTTGAAATAAGCTTTTCGCTGTTGCCCTTTTGAGCGGCGGCATCTTCAACAAGCTGAAGAATTCTTGTTGCGGTACTGTCGCCGAAATGCTTTGTGGTTTTGACAGTAATAAGGTTACTGCCGTTGATTGCGCCACTGAGTACCTCACTGCCCTCGCTTGCATCAACAGGAAGGCTTTCGCCTGTGAGAGCCGATGTGTCGAGAGTTGTTTTACCTTTAATAATAATGCCGTCAAGCGGAACTCTTTCGTATGGCTTGACTTCAATGATACTTCCGATTTCAACGCTTTCGGCAGGAACAATCTGTTCCGTACCGTCAACAATAATTGTTGCTGTATCGGGACGAATGTTTGCAAGCTTTTCAATGTCACGGCGGGATGCGTCAACTGCTCGATCCTCAAAAATTTCACCGATAGAAAAGAGGATTGTTACCATTGCCGCCTCAACAAAATCTCCAAGACAGAATGCCGCAATTACCGCAACAGACATAAGCGTTGTTTCGTCAATTCTCAGCTTTAGAATGTTTTTTGCACCCTTGATAAATACCTTGTAACCCGAAAGAAGTGTTGCAACAAAACACGCTGCGAGTACAACATAATGAACAGCCGCAACACCGTCAAGTGTAAGGTGGAGAATTTCGGACACTACAGCAAGTACAATTGAAATTGCAAGGAAGATTGTGTCATGGTTGATTTTCTTTTTCGTGATTTCGGGTTCTGCCTTTGTTGTGATATCATTTTTCGGAGTTTTGTCAACAACGGTTACACCGTCCTCAATGCTGTCGCAAATTGCCTGAATTTCGGAAACAGGATTCTGCTTTTCGCTTTTGAAGTTGAGAAGTTTTGTCGCAAAATTAAAGCTCACATCCTCAAAGCCGTTTGTTTCTGCAATTTTAGCCTCAATCTTGCCCGCACAATGAGCACAGTTGAGATTGTCAAGCTGATATTTGTACCTCATATGTCTCCCTCCTTATTCAAGAACATGGTCAAGTCCCATTTCTATGATTCGTTTCACATGGTCATCGTCAAGGCTGTAATAAATCTGCTTTCCTTCACGGCGAACACGCACCAGCTTGTTCTGCCTTAACACACGCAGTTGGTGGGAAATTGTGCTTTGCTCCATGCTGAGAGCTTCAGCAATGTTGAGCACCGACATTTCATTTTCCGAAATGGTGTACATAATGCGAAGTCGGGTTGAATCACCGAAAACCTTAAAAAGGTCTGCAAGCTCAAACAGCACATCAATGTCGGGCATTTCGGGAGTGGTTGTTTTTTCTTTGTTTTCCATAGGCGTCCCCTTTAATTTTCTCTCAGGTTAATAGTTATACTTGAACATATGAAGATATGCTCATATGTTAATTATAATATAGCATTCCTTTTTTAAAAAGTCAATAGACACACACGAAAAAATGTAATGTTTTTTTGATTTTTTACAAAAAAACAGCGGCAAAAGCATTTGCTTTCACCGCTGTGAGTACAGAATATTTTGTTTTATGCCATTCCGAAATAACTGAGAATATTGAATCCTGTCGGCATCGGAATTGTAAACATATATATAGTGGCAAGAATAAAACCTGCAACTGCAACACCGAGCATAATTCTTCTGTTCGGAAGATTCTTGAATGTGCCTACGATACCGAGCATAAAGAGTACAACCGAGTAAATTACGCTTACAAGACCGAATGCGTCACCGTTTGCGTTATCTTTCTTACCTTGTTCAAGAAGTTTGTCCGACTCTTCAATTGTAGCTTGTGCCTCTGCAAAATAACTTTCGGTGTAACCGTCCTTCATAAACGGAGTTACATTTTCCTTTTGATCCATTGCCCAATTAATTGCCTCAAGAAATTCTTCTGTACAGTTATCACTCATAAGCTGATCAATTTGGTACTGATATTTTTCCATTTCCGCTTTATCGTTTTTAGATTCCGCATATTGGTAATTAAGGTTTGCCTCATTGATGTCATTCCATGTGATCATATCCTGCATAAGATTTTGAGAAGCCTCATTCCACATCGAGTTGCCCTCTGATGAGAGGTTGTTGCTTTTTGTGTAGTTAGTCGCCTGATTTCCGCCGTGAAGTGAACCTATCCACGATGCCCATGCTGTGGCGAGTGCGGTTATTCCGAGAAAAATCGCAACAATAATTTCAATTTTTTCTTCACTGCTTCTTTTACTTATTTTTTTCGGTTCTTTTGCTGTTTCGCTCATTCTGAATCCCCCGTTAATTAAAAATTTGCCGCAATGCCTTAATTTTGTCGTTATTATATTGTAAAAGGACACTTGCCGACTGATTCTGTTTCAATCATAATTGATAAAAGTTTTAAATTCAATGCAAGTGGCAGTAAAGTCTTTTTTTCGGCATAATAATCATTTTGTCTGTGATTTTTAAAAAAATTTACCTTTAGATATTTTTGTTTTATTCGTTTGATTTGCAAAGAATAAATATATACGATAGATTTGCCTGCAAATTTTCAATTAAGAAAATATAATAACTGTTTCAATTTGTAATAATTTTACAAAAAATTGCTTTGATTAATTACTTCTTTTTAGGAAAAAACGGTTTTAAAAAGCATGGTTGGTTATATTAAAAACAAAAAAAGCAACAAATTAATAATTTGAGTACAACTTGCCCAAAAATAGATTACAGTTTTATTATTCCGTTGACTTTACTACAATTTTGTAGTATCATTTTCTGTAAGAGAATTGTTAAATTACATCTGCGTAACCGAGTGGGTTCGTTTTTAATAAAATGTAACAAATTAGTTCTCATTATGAATTTTAGATTCGTATAATTTTTGATTTTTACTTATACACTATATAGATATACATTTTCAGATATTTAGCTTATTTAGTTAAAAGTATCTTCTACACATTAATTGGGGTGTAACAATTGGAGAAGTTCGTAGTTACCGGCGGAAAGCCATTATCGGGTGAAGTGACAATCAGCGGTGCGAAAAATGCAGCCGTTGCAATTATTCCGGCAGTTATTCTTTGTGATGAACCGTGCCAGATTGAAAATATTCCTAACATCAGCGATGTATCACTTATCAGCAGAATTCTTCAGCAGATGGGTGCTAATGTAAGACGAATCAACCGTTCGTCCTTATATATTGATCCTACAAAAATCCGCACATGCAATGCTGTGACCGACCTTGTAAGAGGTATGAGAGCGTCATATTATCTCCTCGGCGCACTTTTGGGCAAGTACGGCAAGGCTAAGGTGGCTCTTCCGGGCGGCTGTAACTTTGGCGTGCGTCCGATTGACCAGCATCTTAAAGGCTTTGAGGCTCTCGGTGCGACAACTCAGCTTGTTGACGGTGCGATTATAGAGGCAGAATGCGACAGCCTTGTCGGTACACATGTGTACCTTGATGTTGTGTCCGTTGGTGCAACAATGAACATTATGCTTGCCGCATCAAAGGCAAAGGGACAGACCATTATTGAAAACGCCGCAAGAGAACCGCATATTGTGGACCTTGCGAACTTCCTTAATTCAATGGGTGCGGATGTCAGGGGTGCAGGTACGGATGTTATCAAAATCCGTGGCGTTGAGTATCTTCACGGCATTACTTATTCGATTATTCCCGACCAGATTGAGGCAGGAACATATATGTGTGCCGCCGCCGCAACAAGAGGTTGTATTACGGTAAAGAATATTACACCGAAGCATCTTGAATCAATCAGCGCAAAGCTGCGTGAGATGGGTGTTAAGATTACGGAATATGATGAGGCTCTCAAGGTTGATGCGTCATCTGCTCCGCTAAAGCGCTGTAATATCAAGACAATGCCGCATCCCGGCTTCCCGACAGACTGTCAGCCGCAGTTTGCCGCATTGCTTATGAGCGTTCCCGGAACAAGCATCATCAACGAGAATGTTTGGGATAATCGCTATCAGTATGTCAGCGAGCTTATCAGAATGGGTGCGCAGATTTCTGTTGAGGGCAGACTTGCAATCATTGAGGGCGGTGTTCCGCTCACAGCGGCTCCCGTTAAGGCAACCGACCTTCGTGCAGGTGCGGCTATGATTATTGCCGCTCTTGAAATTAACGGTACAACAGAGATTTCTAATATTCAGTTCATTGAGCGTGGATATGAAGATGTTGTTGAAAAGTTCAGAGCACTTGGTGCAGATATCAAAAAGGTGTATTTTACAGGAGACAACGAGCAGGAGCTTGGTGCCTGACTAAAATTTAATTAGAAATCAAAGCCGTTTTCTTTGTGAGAACGGCTTTTTTGTGAGATAATTTACAAATTTTAAAATTTGTGTTATCATATTCGTTATACTAAAGATAAGGATTGATTGTTTTGGCAAGAGCAGTACCGCTGTTCAGCGGAAGTAAGGGTAACAGCTACTACATAGGTTCGGCAAGCGAAGGCGTACTGATTGACGCAGGCCGTTCATGTAAGCAGATTGAAAATGCCATGCTTGCAAACGGACTTGATATGGGCAGTATCGGGGCGGTTTTTATAACTCACGAACACACTGACCATTGCAGTGCGTTGCGTGTGCTTGCAAAGCGTTACGGCTTTAAGGTGTATTCAAGTCTTGGTACGCTCAATGCTTTGAGGGCAGGTAATAAGCTTGATCCAAACACAGATGCAGATGTTATAACTGACGAGGTTGTAATCGGCAATATGCGTGTTCAGCGAATTGACACCCCCCACGATGCGGCGGAAAGCTGTTGTTACCGTGTTACTGCTCCCGACGGAAAATCCGCACTTATAGCAACCGATATGGGCGTTATGCTGCCCGATGTAAGAACTGCCGCAGAGCAGAGCGACTTTGTTGTGCTTGAGTCAAATCACGATATCAATATGCTCAAAAACGGATTTTATCCTTATCCGCTAAAGCAGAGAATCCTTTCAAACAGAGGACATCTTTCAAATGAGGCATGTGCAAAAGAACTTGTTAACCTTGTTGAAAAGGGAACTTTAAGACTTATGCTCGGCCATCTCAGCGAAGAAAATAATACCGTTCCGCTTGCAATGTCAACATCCGTAGACCTGCTCACATCAAACGGAATGAAGTACAAAAGCGATTATTCGCTTGATGTTGCTCCGAGTGTAAGCACAACAAAAGCCATCATCTTTTAACCTTAAACAAACAAGAGGAATATGATTAAGATTAACATAATTTGTATCGGCAAAATCAAAGAAAAATATTTTACCGACGCAATTGCAGAGTATGCAAAACGCTTGACAGCATTTTGTAAATTCAATATTATTGAGCTTTCGGAAGAACGCATTAAGAGCAACATACCGAATAGGTCGCAGATTGATGAGGTTATTTTCTCTGAGGGAAAACGAATCATGCAAAAAATTTCGCCTTCGGATTATGTTGTTGCAATGTGTATTGAGGGAAAGTCTATGTCGAGTGAGGAGCTTTCAAAGCTGATTGACAATGCGTCTGTAAGCGGAAAAAGCACCGTTGATTTTATTATCGGCGGCAGCTACGGGCTTGACGAATCGGTTAAAAAACGGGCAGATGTCCGTCTTTCAATGAGCAGAATGACCTTTCCTCACCAAATGGCAAGAATGATTTTAAGCGAACAGATTTACCGTGCGTTTGAGATTTCATCAAACGGTAAATATCACAAATAATTTACGGAGTTACTATGGCGCTTGACGGAATTTTTTTAAGACATATTAAAAGTGAAATAGAAAAAGAGGCTCTCGGTGCAAGGGTGTCGCAGATTTATCAGCCGAACAGAGAGGAGCTTGTGTTCGGGCTGAGAACATTTTCCGGCAACAAAAAGCTGTTGCTTTCTGCACGAGCAAATTCACCGAGAGTGAACTTCTGTTCCTCAACACCCGAAAATCCTGCACAACCTCCGATGTTCTGTATGCTTTTGCGAAAAAGAATCGGCGGCGGAAAGCTTGTGGGACTTCGCCAGAACGGTTGCGACCGTGTTCTTATGCTCGATTTCGAGTGCGTGAACGAACTCGGCGATACTGTGATGATAACTGTTGTATGCGAAATTATGGGTATGTACAGCAACATAATTATTGTCGATTCAAACGGCGTCATCATCGATTCACTCAAGCGTGTAGATCTTACAATGAGCAGTAAAAGGCTTGTACTGCCGAATATAAAATACGAACTTCCCGAATCGCAGAACAAGCTGAATCTGCTTAAATGTTCGGTGCTTGATGTGTGTACAGCCGTAAAAAATCTTGACACGGAAATGCCGCTTAACAAGGCGCTGTTAAGGACAATTGAGGGCGTTTCTCCGATTGTATGCCGTGAGATTGAATACAAGGTTATGGAGGGCGCAACAAACAGAATTGAGGGTGTGCTTTTTGACCGACTCGCAGTTGAAATCGAAAAGCTGAAAAGCGTTTGCAGCGATTGTTCGGGCAAGCCTGTTGTGGTTTATCGTGAGGACGGCAAGCCTATGGACTTCTGCTTTATGAATGTTGAGCAGTACGGCGATTTTGCAAAGGTTGAGAGTAAGGAAAGCTTCTCCGATTTGCTTGACGGATTCTATGAGGTTCGTGACAGTCGTGACAGAATGAGGGTGAAATCACAAAGCCTTACAAAGCTTTTGAACAACACACTTGAAAGGCTTGCACGAAAAATTGCAAAGCAGAAGAGTGAGCTTGAACGCTGTGCAGACCGTGAGCATCTTCGCATATGCGGTGACCTTTTACAGGCAAATATCTATCGCATTGAGCGTGGTGCGGAGTATGTTGATGTTGAAAACTTTTACGATGAGAACAACGCAATTTTACGCATAAAGCTTAATCCGGCAATCTCACCTTCGGCAAATGCCCAGAAGTATTACAAGGATTACCGCAAGGCTAAAAATGCCGAAATTATGCTCAAAGAACAGCTTGAAAAGGGCAGGGAAGAGCTTGATTATATTAACTCGGTTCTCGATACGGTTGACCGTGCGGAGAATGAAAAAGACCTTGCGCAAATTCGTGAGGAACTTACCGAGCAGGGCTATCTCAAGGTTCAAAAGGGCAAAAAGCCACGTCAGACAACTTTGCCGCCGCTCGAATTTGAATCAAGCGACGGTTTTAAAATCCTTGTAGGAAGAAACAACCGCCAGAATGATAAGCTGACTTTGAAAACAGCGTCAAAGAACGATATGTGGCTGCACACAAAGGACATTCACGGTTCTCATGTAATTGTTGTTTCGGACGGCAAAGAGATTTCCGACACGGCAATCTATGAGGCGGCACGGCTTGCGGCATATCACAGTAAGGCGAGAAACAGCAGTCAGGTTCCCGTTGACTGCACACTTGTTCGCTATGTGTCAAAGCCAAACGGCTCAAAACCGGGTATGGTAATTTATGTCAACAACAAAACCCTGTATGTAAAACCGTCACAAACGGTTGAAAAGCAGTAAAATATTTTAATAAAAATTAAACGGAGGGCAAGACGCTCTCCGTTTTTATGTTAATTTAATTGTTTTTAACAGGCGGTAAAATCGAATGTAAAATTCGTATTTTAGGGGTGCAGAATTTGAACTCATACCCTTCAAAATTTGCACCTGCCCCCTTCAGAATTTGAACCCGTCCCCTTCAGATTTTGAAGGGGACTACTTCAGAATTTGAAGCCTAATAATACCCATAGAAAAAGACTAAGAGAATCATACCAAGTAAACAATACCAATTGAAAAATGAAGAGGAATTCAGATGACCGAACTGACAAAATTATCCTTCAAAATCCCATTCGGGGACATAGCTTTCATCTGCGGAAGAAAGCTCCTGTGTAAAGCCGTCAATTCCCAGTCGCATCATTTCAAGCTTTACCTTGTCATATTCTCTGCGTGTGATTTTACGGTTAATTCGTGAAAATTCCCTGTCGCTGACCTTGCCCATAGGAATGTACTGACACATAAGACTTAACAAAACCTGATCGCCGAATCTGCGTTTTACAATATCAAGCACTTCAAGACTGTTCTTTGTGTGGGCTGGCAAAATCAGATGCCTTACGATAACGCCCTTTTTCATAATGCCGTCATCGTCAAACTGAGGCAGACCAACCTGAAAAGTCATTTCGTGAATTGCGGCAACAGCCGTGTTGACATAATTCGGTGCAGAAGAGTATTTTACCGCAAGAAAATCATCTGCATATTTAAAGTCGGGAAGATAAATGTCAACAAGTCCGTCAAGCATACTGAGAGTTTTCGGACTTGTGTATCCGCTGCAGTTATATACAATCGGAATTCTCGGTTTGTAAATTTCAAGACTTTTAACAACAGCGTGTGCAAAATGGTCAGCCGTTACAAGGTTGATGTTATGCACTCCCTTGTCCTCAAGTTCTTTGTAACATTCGGCAAGTCTTTCGGGAGTGATTGTTCTTCCGCCGTCCTCGTTTGAAATTTCGTAGTTCTGGCAGTACACGCATCTCATTGTACAGCCCGAAAAGAAAACAGTTCCGCTGCCCTTTGTGCCGCTTATGCACGGTTCTTCGCCATAGTGCGGAGCAACTCTTGCAACAACGGGCAGTTCTCCCATTTTACAAAATCCGTTTCCGCTGTGGGCAGTACGAACAGCACCGCATTTTCTCGGACATAAATTGCAAATCATGATATCACCTTATTGTCTGATATATAATGTCTGATAGAACATTAAACACTATTGTACCACGATTATGACAAAAGTTAAAGTCTTTGCAAATTAAAGTGTGAAATCAGTAAGATAATCTTCGATGATATCGTCAAGCTGGCAGAGTTCAAGCTCAAGTTCGTTGCACATTTCGACAAGCTCCGTCATTTCACGAAAGCTTTCGCTGATTCCCGACACGGATTTTATAAGCTTTTTGCCGCAAAAAGCGCTTATCCCAAAGGTGTTAAACCCGTCTTCGTGTGTATGATTCAATATGTAGGTTATCATTTTTTCCCTCCGGATGACAACCGGTCACAAGATAATAATACTATTATGTTGCGATATTGTCAATATTATTACAAAAATATTGTTAAGTTGTAAACAAATGGTGATGTATCAGTAATAAATTGTACATAATGACAAATGAATGTAAACCACAGTTAAAGAATTATATAACAATAAAAACTTTAGTTCGATAAAATCTTAATAATATGTAACAAAGTATTACATATGGTATATAATTTCAGTGCAGTCAGATTTTTCGGCAAACGGCAAATAACATATCGACGACAGTTAACTACTGAAATATTGCAATAACAATAGTTAATCATTGCTTTGCGTCAGTCTTTATTTGTGCATAATGTATAAAAAGCATTCTTAAAGTTTGGCTTTAGGATGCTTTTTTAGTTCTCAATAGGAAAAATACGGCATTTATAAATGTTAAAATATAGTTATCGTACGGTACTCTGTGCGAAATAATATTTAGGAGTGAAAATATGAGATTACGCAAGCCATTATCGATTCTTCTTTCTCTGTCCATGATTGCAGGTATGTCGGCCTTTGCCTCAAATGCGGCAGTAACAAGCGATGAATCGGTTTCAGCAGGCAATTATTACAATGCAAATTATCTTGAAAGCTATGCAAGCAAAGCGTATAACGAATCGGGACTCGGTTCAGTGTACAGCAAAACTTCCACAACATGGAAAACCTGGTCACCTGATGCGTCATCCGTAAAGCTCAAGCTCTACACAACAGGTTCTGACAACGAGGCGGGCGCTTCGGCAATCGGCACCTATGATATGAAAAAAGACAGCTCAACAGGTGTTTGGTCACTTAATCTGAGCGGTGATTACAAAAACAAATATTACACATATCTTGTAACAGTAAACGGCACAACCAAGGAAACACAGGATGTTTACTCACAGGCTGTCGGTGTAAACGGCAACCGTACAATGGTTGTTGACCTTGACTCAACCGATCCGAGCGGTTGGTCGGAAGATAAGCATGTTCTCTTTAACAGCGCATCAGAGGCGGCTGTATGGGAAGTCCATGTGCGAGATTTTTCAGTTTCCAAAAACTCGGGTGTGAGTGAGGACAACAAGGGTAAGTACCTTGCATTTGCCGAGGGCGGCACAACTCTTAATTCAGACACAAGTTCATCAGCCGTTTCAACAGGCATTGACTACCTTGTTGAGCAGGGCATTAACTGCGTTCAGCTTATGCCTGTTTATGATTACGGTTCGGTAAAGGAAGATGTTGCAAGTTCTTCTTCAAACCGTAACTGGGGTTATGATCCGGTGAACTATAACGCTCCCGAGGGTTCATATTCAACAAACCCATATGACGGCAATACAAGAATCACTGAGTTCAAGCAGATGATTCAGGCTCTTCATGACAGAGGAATTTCAGTTGTAATGGATGTTGTTTACAACCACACATTCTCAACCGATTCCTGCTTTAACAGAACTGTTCCGGGTTACTACTACAGAATGCATTCATCATCAGCATATTCAAACGGTTCAGGCTGCGGTAACGAAACTGCGTCAGATAAGCTGATGTACAGAAAGTATATGATTGAATCCGTAAAGTATTGGGCGGAGGAATACCACATTGACGGTTTCCGTTTTGACCTTATGGGTATTCACGATATCACAACAATGAACGATATCCGTTCTGCTCTTGACGGACTTTATTCAGACGGTTCGGGTAAAAAGATTCTCATGTACGGTGAACCGTGGACAGGCGGTTCAGTTGCAATTTCCGACGGTTGCTCGCAGTCAAAGGCAGGTTCACTCAATTCAAGAGTAGGTATGTTCTGCGACAGCTACCGTGATGCAATTAAGGGAAGCACAGACGGTTCCGATAAGGGATTTGTTCAGGGCAACACCGATAAGGCCGGAACGGTTGCAAACGGTGTAACCGGCAAGGGCTTTTCGGCTCAGGCTCCTTCACAGACAATTGCTTATGCCGACGCTCACGATAACCTTATCCTCTGGGATAAAATAGTAAAGAGTAACGGCTCATCAAGCTGGAATTCAACATCTTCATCACTCAGGGGACAGGTTAAGAAAGTAATGGGACTTCTCCTTACTTCACAGGGTATCCCGTTTATGACGGCAGGCTCGGAATTTTGCCGTACAAAACAGGGTGATACAAATAGTTACAAATCAAGCGACGCAATAAATGAGATTGATTGGTCAAGAGTAAAGACCTACTCGGATGTTGTCGCTTATTACAAGGGACTTCTTGAAATCAGAGAAAACTATTCTCCGATGAAGAGTTCAACATTCAACACTCCTTCATTCCAGTCAACACACGGTGATGTTGTTGCTTACACATATTCAAACAACAAGTCAAATGAGTGGGGCAAGGTTTGTGTTCTTGTAAACGCAAGTTCAACAAATGATTGGCCGATTACACTTGACGGCAGCGGCTGGACAGTAGTTGCAGACGGTACGACGGCAGGTCTTAAAAGTCTTGGCACAGTTTCGGGCAAATCATATTCTATCCCTGCAAGAAGTACTTGCGTACTTGTTCAGTCATCTACATTCGGTAATCTTCAGAATGCAGAGCCTACATACGGTACACTTAAGGTAAACCATGTTGATGAAAACGGCAATGTTTTAAAGAGCACATCAGCTACTTATAAGACAGGTACAACATACCGTGCTTTACCTGATACAACACTTCTTTATGACTATAATCTTGTTAATACAACAGGCACAACAACAGGTAAAGTTGAAAGCGGCAAGACATACACTGTAACATTTACATACAAATCTTCGGGTATTTCCTCAGGTTACCTTACAGTAAACTATGTAGATGCAAACGGCACAAAGGTTAAAGACTCTGTTAAGAACAAAATGAGAAGCGGAGATGAATACTCTGTAAGTCCTGCAACAATTCAGGGTTATCAGCTTGATACAGATAGTTTCCCTGCAAACACAAGCGGTACTTTCTCGGGTACTGACACAACTATTACATTTAAGTACAAAAAGCTTAATTCTACAAGCACAGTAGTTCACTACAAAAAGCCGTCAAGCTGGTCAGATGTTCGTTGCTATTCATATACAGACGACGGCAAAAATCCGACAGGCGAATGGAATACCGCTACAGTAATGACAAGCGAGGGCGACGGTTGGTACAAATGTACAGTTCCTGCAACTGCTTGCTATGTAATGTTCCACCCAACTTCAAATATCGCTCAGGAGCCGGGGCAGGGTGCAAGCGGTTATGCCGCATCCGGCGAAGTATGGATTAATAACGGCGCTATCACATTTGCCGCTCCAGTAATTACAAGCCATATTGATATTGCAACAGGCAAAAAGATTGCCTCTGATGTTGTAAGCGAGAAAACAAAGGTTACTTCAAGCGACACATACACAACTTCTGCAGTTGCAGGTAAAAATGTAATTACTCCTTTAAATGCAACAGGTAATTATTCCGCAGGCGTAATCAATGTTGTATATCTTTACGATTCAGGTGAAGTTCCTACAACAGCACCGACTACACAACCTACCACAGCACAGCCGTCAACATCTGCAACAGAAATTTCTTCAACACCTTCTGATAAAGTATTGATAGGCGATGTTGATACAGACGGCAACATTTCAATCAATGATGTATCTGTTATACAGTTATTTATCAGTGAGCAGTCAACATTGACAGATAAACAGCTTATTGCGGCAGATGCAAATGATGACGGCAGTGTTGATGTAATTGACGCTACACTTGTTCAGATGTACTTGGTTTATAATATTGCAGACGGCAGTTTAGTAGGTCAGTATAAGTATATTGTACAGCCTACACAGCCAACAACACAAGCAAGTACAGCGGCACCGACAACACAGCCAACTACAGCACAGCCTACAACTGTAGAACCGACAACAGAGCCTACAACAACTCCAAGCGGTACATACACAGTAACATTTGCAAACTCACTTAACTGGGACGGTACAATTTACTGTTATTATTGGACAAGCGGCAGTCAGGGTGAAGTTGCTTGGCCGGGCACAAAAATGAATTTCGTAGAGAATAATGACCACGGTCAGGCAGTTTATACATTGACTGTTCCGACTTCTTGCGACAGCGTAATCTTTACTAACGGTTCTTCACAGACTGTTGATATTAACACAGGTTCAAAAGACACCAATTACTATGCTAAAACAACAAAGACAGATAAAGGCTATAATGTAGGTACTTGGTGATAATTAAGATATTAATTAAATATTCGATAGTCACGCAGCGGTCCCTCCGATATTTTCGGAGGGATTGCTTTTGGCTTTTTATCGAAAAATTGGAATAAATTATGGTTTAGCGGAGTGTCGGTC
>ENA-OPAK01000266-OPAK01000266.1-human-gut-metagenome-genome-assembly--contig:-NODE-266-length-20858-cov-4.225208_pt1 | contig 20858 bp, 16 predicted proteins | sample MGYA00241055_ERZ501426 | MGnify/ENA primary metagenome ERZ501426 (study PRJEB25962, sample SAMEA2042626) | human gut metagenome | biome: human gut; feature: human-associated habitat; material: faeces... | reverse complement strand
AGTCCATCTCCATCAACCGGCAGGATGTTTCCACCTCCATCAACACGCAGATGGATTCACTCATCCCGCCGAGCAAGATTTCCGGCTTGACGCAGGGTATGTTTGTCGGTTCGGTATCCGACAACTTCAACGAGCGTATCGAGCAGAAGATTTTCCATTGCGAGATTGTCGTGGATGCCGAGAAGGTGAAGCGCGAGGAGAAAGCCTACAAGAAAATCCCCGTCATTACCGACTTTACGGACGGGGACGGCAACGACCGCATGAAGGAAACGGTTCAGGCGAATTACAGGCGCATCAAGGAGGAAGTGAAGCAGATTGTTCAAGAGGAACTGGAACGTATCGCAAATGATGAAAACTTGAAACACCTGTTGCAGCAGAAATAACAGATTCCTTTATATATGAAAAAGGGGATGTGTCAAAACACCCAAAATATGAAAATTACCCCTGTCACAGATATCTGTAGCAAGGGTAATTTTGTTAAAAAGAGAGTTTTGACACCCTCTTTTTATTCTCAGATTTGAGATGCTTGTTGATGGTGGTAATGGCAAGCATCAGCAAATAATTTTTCAGTTCTGTATCGTCTTTAAGCAGTATGCTGTATTCTTCGGCAAACATTCTCAACAGTCTGGTTCTGAGTTTCGACATTTCTTCACCGAAAGGTATCTGTCGGTTTTCTTGCCAATACTCAATCACTACGGAAGATACCAGCCACTTGAACTCGGATTTCATCTCTTTGCCGAGTTTCTTGAAGCGGATTTGTTCGCTAATTGGCGGCTCGTTGTATGGCATTATGTCTGCCGGGTCATAAACGGATATACTGCCGATACCATAATCCATGATTATCGGTAAATCAGTTTTTACATCATTCTTATGTTTCTTCTTTTTAGCCATACCCGTTATTGTTGCAGGAAACCTTTACCTTTATCAGTAAGATAGTATTTCTGTTGCGGACTCTTGGAGCCTATGGGATAAAGTGAAAGGACCAAACCGGAATTTATTGCCGGATGGATATAGTTCTTTAAGAAATTCCTTTTATCTTTCATTCCCGTTTTCTCCATGATTTCTTTAGCAGAGAGAGTGTTGTTCCCAATAGCAGACAACAGTTTTCCTAACTGTGGGGTTACTGTGGGGTTACTATAGGGTTGCTGTGGGGTTGCTGTGGGGTCTTGTCCTACTGTAGTTCTTGTATAATGAAACACAATCCATACAGCATTGCCGTCGGTATGAAACTCCGGATCCGGAATACCGACACGGCGACATTCGTTTACCATAAGGGCTATGCCACGTCCCCAACTCTCCAATACTGCACTTTTGTACAGCACATTGGCTACTATCAGATTTTGTGGTTCGGAATTGTGGCCACCCAACAGTTTCTCAATGGTAATATCAGGCGGAAATGTTCCGCTGTTTTCAATCTCCACGCGGTCATCATAGATAGCAATCCCGACTGAACTGCCGGGGCGATGGTAAACACGATGTGCAAAAGCATTTATGCAACATTCTCTCAATGCCTTATATGGCACATTCAGTTCCTCTTCTCTGTACAAACCTTCAATTTTACCGGAAAGGGACAAATGCTTGAAGAAAAATGCCATTGCAGCATCCAGCAAGTTGAATATATTGCCTGTCACACGCTGATTATCTAAAAATTCATCTTTTGTCGTTCCTTTGAACCGGGCTAAACGGAGCAGACATTGGGGATAATGGTAGAAGTTCCGTCCGAATAGGACAACGGAAGCATTGTTCAGCTTTCCATCATTCAACAAGTCAAATTTTTCAAGGATGGTTCGGACATCCTCCTGCATAGAACCTTCCGGCAAACGTCCGCCTCTGATTCCTCCACGTACTGCGCCCAAGATTGCCGTTTCGTCAAGGTCGGATATTTTCAAGCTGGGATTTTGCATGGAATCCCAAGCATAGGTTCCGCCTCGCTGCATAACCAACAGGTTGTATATACCCTGCGGCATGGCAGATGTAACGCTCTCTATCCGTTGATAAGCCCTCCCCTTATAGGTGAACGGGCGCATATATCGTTGTTCTTCCGCTGATAAAGCTATAACACTTTTGTTCGTTCCCGGAATGTCTGTATAGGATATATCAATGGTCGCAAACGGCTCGATTCGTCTGATGGTTTCAGCAATATCGCGCTTCGTCTTGTCGCTCACTTCCTGACCGATAATCTTTCCCTTGTCGGTTACACCGAACAGCACCGTGCCGCCCGTACCGTTCAGGAAGGCACAAAGAGTTTCCATTCCACGCTCCAACTGCCCGGTAGTTTCTTTGAACTCAACTGTCCCGCCTTCGGCTCCGGCAATCAGTCCGTTCAATATTTCGAGGTTATCTATTTTCATCCGTCATTGATTAATACTTGCAAAGTTAATGATTTTAATCGGCTTTCCGGCAGATAATAGAGTGATTGTAAATGAAGAAGGATAAGAAACCGTATAATCCGGCCGCTTATCCTTTGTTTGGCATTCGTTTATCTCCTCATCCGCTCCAATTCATCGTCATGTCGCATCTTCGCGTTCAGTTTGTCCTGCATCTTTTCAAGGAAGTAGGTGCGACTGTCGCTTTTCCTGCGTTTGATGTCCGTATAGAAGCGGTAGCAGTCTTTGGACTCCACACCGAAAAAGGAATAGAGGACAGGGGCAAGCTCTTTCAGCGAAGCCTTGCCGCCATTGATGCAGCCGGTGGCGTAGAGGGCATAGATTAGCTCTACCAACTCGACGGCATTACCGGTCCATTGCAGGGCTGGGACTGTGGCTTTGGTTTCGGATGTGGATGTTAGTGGTGGCACGGAGGTAATTGCAGAAGCGGATACTATCTTCTGCATCTTTCGGATGAAGGATAACGCCTTGCGGATATACACAGTGACGACATTCTCCTCCGATGCCGACAAGTTCTGTGGATGGTGCTGTAATTCGATTTCGGCAAAAGCCAACGCCACAATAATATGCTTGGCATCATTGCCGCCGTAGCACAGGTTTATTACTTCCTGCACGAATCCGCCGTATGCCGTTTCCGTGCTACCGTTGTCTTTTCCGTTTATCATGGCGAAAAACTGTGTTTCCGCCAGTATGAGATGGTTCATTATCTTTTCTGTTTTGAGGGTTTACACTTGTTTATCAGTGTGCGCACACTGATATATGGTGCAAATCATAGCCCTAAACACGAGAAAAGATTGTGAGAAAATTGTACTACATTGTTTTTCAGAAAGATAAAATTCAAAAATAATTTTATCCTTGATTGCATCCCTTGTGAAATGTGTTCAGATTCTGAACATGTGTTCACTTTCTGAGCACGGAAATCCCGCCAAGATGTTCATAATCTGAACATTTTATGCCCGTGGCTCTTTATGATAGGTAAGCCGGATTACTCCGTCCCTATAAGTTTTGTTCTCCATAAGCCGCCAGTCATTCATAGGTAGTGCTGACTTGAAAAAATGCGCTCCGTTTCCGTCGATGGTTGGAACAACGTATAGTATGATTTCATCTATCACGTTCATCCGTAACAGTCCGTTGGCATATTCGGTATTCCCGGCAGTTACTTCCAACAAATGGCAAATGCTTCCACCTTCCTCCCTCCATTCTTGAAGCACGGATACCGAATAGTCGGATGTCAGCTTATACAGGGCATTGGCACGTATTTCATCCATACCGTAATCTTCGGTTTGAAGCAACCGCTTCCGGGGATGCAGTTTCATCGGACAGCCATCTATTGAGATAACGGCAAGTAATTGTATTTTCGCCATAACGTATTTTCTTTCCTTTTTGGCGAGGCAAAAAAGTAGCGTGCAATTCACACTACTTTCAAGCGATGGCTCTGGTAAAGCCTTTACGGAGAGTACGTGAATGCACGCTATGCGTAAGCATAGCATAAGCATCACGCAATCGTCTCCGTAGTTTCAATTTACCAGATTTTCGCTCGAAACGCCTTGCGGTCTTATGTCTATATCATCGGCGAAAAGTTACCCGATCGCCTGCTATTTTCTGAAATACAATTGCAAAGTTAATCAATTATTGCCATTTACAGCCATACTCCGGTCAGTTTTCTTCATTCAATCCATACTCTACCAATTTATTATACAGCGTTGTCCTGCCGATACCCAGTATCTTTGCAGCCATTTTCTTGTTACCGGCTGCTTGTTTCAAGGCACGCAGGATACGTCCTCTTTCTTCATCCCCGCTCTTCAATGTAAAACAAGCGGAAGTAGCGGACGGTTCATTGTCAAGTTCCAAATCGGCTTCGGTTATCATATCGCCTTCTGATTGCAGGACTGCCGTCTGTATCTTCTGTTTCAACTCGCGCACGTTGCCCGGCCACGCATGGGCGAGCAGGGCATTACGGGCAGATGCGGCAAACCCTTTTACTTCACGTTCCAACTCACGGTTTGCCATTTCACGGAAGAACTCGGCCAATGGCATGATGTCTTCCGGGCAGTCGCGCAAGGGCGGCATGGTTATCACATACTCCTGCAAGCGATAGAGCAAATCCTGCCGGAACCGCTTTTCCGTTACGGCTTTCTGCAAATCCTCGTTGGTTGCAGCCACTATCCTCACGTTGGCTGTTTTGTCCTCCTTTGCACCGACGGGACGGTAACGGCGTTCCTGTATGGCGCGGAGCAGCATCTGTTGCATCTCCATTGTTAGGTTGCCCACTTCGTCAAGGAACAGCGTGCCGCCATCCGCTTCCAGAAAATACCCCGTCTTGTTTGCTTCGGCACCAGTAAACGCACCCTTGACGTGTCCGAAGAAGGCGGATTGTATCAATGACGGGGACAAGGCTCCGCAGTCCACTGCCACAAAAGGTTTATCGGCAAGTTTGCTTTGTTGGTGTATATGTTGTGCGATATGTTCCTTGCCCGTACCGTTCTCGCCCAGTATCAGCACGCTCATCCGGGTGGTGGCTACAAGGCGCACACGTTTCTTGATTTTCTGATAGGCTTCGCCCTGCCGGACGAATATCGGAATGTTCCATTGTAGTCGCTTTTCATGTTCTTTTTGCAGGGTGCGGATAAGCGGTATCAGTTTATCCTCCAACAACTGTTTCTGTATGTAATCCTTTGAGCCGAGCTTCATACTTTCCACTGCCGTATGCACCTCCCCGTAATTGGTCATAACGATAAACACCTGCTGTTTGTCGTTGGCACGCATCCACCGTAACAACTCTATGCTTTCACCGTCGGGGAGGCGTAGGTCGGCAACGACAATATCATCCACCTCTGACTTTGCCAATAGTTTCTTGGCAGTGGCAAGATTATATGCCGACATAGTATCGAAGCTGTCTTTCTTCAGCAGGTTGCAGACATAATCGTTATAGACGGGGTTGTCCTCAATCACAAATACTTTCATCCGACAACCTCCTTTCCTTTTGCGCAAGTTCTATGATAACTGTTCCCATACGAAGCATGGCATCCACGCATTTCCGCAATTCCATTTCGGAACATTCAGATTCTTGATGCAGCAGTTCATACAGGTTCCACAAGGGTTTGTCAGCACGGATAACAGCCCATGAACTTCGCTGACGGTGCATCCATTCGTCCAACGCCTTGCGGTCATTCCTCTCCATGATTTCCCGGACAGCCTGCATATCCTTTTCTGTTTCGGTTATCAAACGGTCGAGCATCGCCCGTTTGTCACCATATGCAAGCAGAGAGGACAAGTCGGGAAGTTCATCCTTGTCCGTACTTGTCAAAAGGCATTTGTCTGATACAGCAACCAGTTCGGAAATGGAAAATGGCTTGAACAGGCAGGCGGTAAATCCATTTTCCAACAGCTCCTCTTCGCTGCAACTGCCGGAGGCGGTCGCCACGACAATGGGAATCTCTTTCGAGTTGCTGACACTTGACGAGCGTAACAACTCCAACACCTCATAGCCGTTAATCTCCGGCATTTTCATATCGGTTATCATGAGGTCGTATGTGTGCTGCCGCATGGCTTCCATTGCATCGCCAATAGTGGTGAACGTGTCGCAATGCACACCTATACCAGCATACATTTCCTTTGTCATGGATAATACCATCGGATTGTCGTCCAATACGATGACAGAATAAGGTCTTTCTATATGAGCCAGACTTTCTGCGGCTGTCTGTTCTTCAATACCAATATCGGCAGTGTTCATTGGCAACTCCACAGTAAAACGACTGCCTTCTCCTTTTTCGCTTTCCAAGCGTATAGTGCCGCCAAGCATCCCGACTATCTGTTTCACAATGCTTAACCCCAATCCGAAACCGTCTTGCGTGGCGGCGTTGGAAAGCCGCTCGAACGCTCCGAACACTCGCTGTTGTTCTTCCGCACTCATGCCGGTTCCGGTGTCCTCTACTACAAGGGTCAGCCTATTGCCGTCATAGCTTATGACAAGTGAAACGCTTCCGGCATTCGTGAACTTGACGGCATTGCCCAGCAGGTTGTCGCATATCTGTATGATGCGCTCCTTGTCGCCATTCAGGATAATACCCTCCGGGCACTCGATGGTAAGTTTAAGATCTTTTGCTTCTGCTTGTTGCGTAAACTCCGTTTGCAACAGCTCCGCGATGTTTTCCAAACGAAACGGACGGACATTCGCCTGTTCCTTGCCGCTGTCCAAGCGGAAGAAGTCAAGCAGGGAGTTGAGCATGTCGGTCATTCTCTTGGAGGCTTGCAGGATATTGTCCGCATAACCGCTTATCTTTTCTTCTTCGTTGTCCTGCATCAGTTCCGCATATCCATGTATGGCAGTCAGTGGTGTGCGTAGCTCGTGGGTGATGGTGTGCATCGCTTTCTTGCGTGAGGCTATCAACGATTCGTTTTGTTTTACTGACTTTTGCAGTTGCCCGATTAAATCTGTTGTCTTACGTTTGTACTGCTTGATGCGGGTGGCATAGCGGTGAATGATGATGTATGAAATAATGAGCAACAGCAGCATGACACCCGTTATGATACCTACCTGCAAGAACGACTTTTCACGCATAGCGGATATTTCCGCCTCACGTTCCTGCAAGTCAGCCTGCACCTTGTGGTCCATCTGCTGGATAAGGGTTTGCAGTTGGCGGTTCAGTTCCGCATTGCGGCTGGCAAGGCTGTCGGCATATTCCGACAGACGATGGCTTTGGGCACGTTGTTGCGCTATCATATCACGGTTCAGTGTGTAGAGCATCGTGGTGGTCGTCGTCGGAGGTGCTTCCTGTTTCTTGCCGAACAACCCGAGAAAACCTTTCCTCCTCTGTTTCTTCGGCTCTTCCTGCCTGCTCGTTTGCACTATCACCGGCACCTGCTTGGCTATCCGGCGGTTGATGTCCGCCTGTTGTTCCAGAGCCTCCATGATGGCGCACAGCCGCTTTTCCTTGTCCTCCAGCAAGTGGCGCACGCTGTCTATGCGCACCGATTCGTAATGGCTCTTGAAGCGGCAAAGCATACTATCCACCGTCATCCGTTGCCGCCGGTATGCCGCCACATCCTTATCGTCCCATTCCAGCACCGACTCGCCCAAAAGAGACAACTCCACCACACCCACATACGCATCGTGTGTTTCCTTGCGGAAGCGGTTGATTTCACGGTTCTCCCGTTCCAGCAACTCCAAGTCGCGCCATTCTCCGAGCCACGTGCAGATGATGCCGCCCACCAGCAGGACTATCAACAGATAGCCTGCGGCAAGCAGCTTGCGGAAATGCTTGGTAGTGGTAACGAATTGTTCGCTCATTTGCTGTTTGTGTAAATACCGTTATTTAAAATACGCATATAGGTCGTGGAACTTCGCAGGTTCATGGATGAGAATGGCGGCCATGCTGCCTATGACCGCCACCAGAATTATATATCCGAATAGAATTCTACTCCTCAATGAAACAACCATTCTTCCCTTATTTACAATTGTTATAATTATTAAGGCATCTGACCACCGGCGATAGATGGAATTTCTGTTAGTATGGGATTTCTCGGGATTGAGTTAAAAATTCTTTGGCCACGTATGGCTTGACTTGGAGGAGCGTTTTCATTTACATCAAGCCGATAACATCTATCGTTAAATGTTATAATTCCCCAAATACCAATTGTTCCTGGGATTCTCGCCAATCCTTCAGTAGGTTTAAAAAGAACAACATTATCTATTATTTGATTTTTAACCGCCCGATTCCATGATGTTTTAATACTATTGTTAGGCGTTGGAATATGAGCAACATACCTAATGCCATTGTGCCTAAAACTGGCCATATAACACCCCGAAAAACCTGAACTTAAAGTATCTATGCCATTTGAAGCAACGACTGCTATTCTATCCGCAATATATATGACACAGGCATAGTCTAATCTAAGAAAACGATAGTTACGGGTATATCCTTTTATTTGAAATGTCAAATTACTTTGCGTGAAAATCGGAGGGGGCAAACCTACATTATAAATATTTTGATAATGAAACCGTGCAATATTTGTCATTACTGCTTGACTGTTTGGCAATCTTAATGCTTGAATCAAATTCATATATTTACTTACTGTTACTTTCGTTTGTTATAGGCTCGATACATGATGCCATTATATCCATCAGTTTAGACAGACCTTCGGTCTGCGGCTGCTGACTGGCTGTCACATGTATCTGGTATTTTGCCGTTTGGTTGGTCATGCGGGTGTTCTCGCGGGCGGTCGTGACTTTGCCGCTGATTTCCGCATTTATAAACCAATGTTTTGCTGAAGCTTTTGCCTCTACTTCTGCGTTGGTAGTGCTTTTTACGTTTGATGTATCGGTAACCTCCATCTGGAAATCGACATCCACGCGATCTATGAGCAGGGAAGGAATAGGCACCAATCCTATAAACGGAGCCTTGACACTTTGTGACATTGTTGTCATTTTTCCATCCTGCTGTATCGGTCTTTCGACATCGAATTCCAATATACGCGCTTTATTGCCGCTTTTACCATCAAATGCAATTTGCTGGTAGAAATTCCATGCTGTCGCTGCCAATTCCTGTTGTGCTTCGGCTGCTGCAATAAGTGGAGCTGCAATAAGTTCCCGCATGGGAAGCCCCTTGAATTTGTCAGTCACGTTTGAATCTGCTTTAAGAACTGGAGAAGTTTCTCTGTTTTGAGTCTCTTCCAATGCAGCGGAGATAATTTCTTTCGCCTGTCCGCTTACATTTTCATTCAAGTTTTCCGCATTTTCTTGTTGCCCTTGGTTCTTTATTTCTTCTGCCATAACATTTGAATTTTAAAATTGTTAGATATTTTTTACAAAATCGTCAATAATTCGGGAAATACTCTCCGGAGTCTCCTGAACCTTAAAATTGACGCAAACCTCCATGACATCATCCGCATTCGGTTTTATGTTGCTCATCTGCATCTGGAGATTGGCTCTGTGCGGACTGGATAACAGCAAGTTGTTTTCCGGGATCTGTGATTCCACGCTTCCGACCTTCGCCTTGAACTTTATCTGCACATTATCCATTGCAAGATAATGATGGGATATCAAGGCTATAAGTGGAATATCAATAGTCTTGTCTCCAACCATGATTTTTTTCGATTGGAACGTATTTGCGTTATTTGCATTTGTTCCTTCAAAAAGTCTGGTCAGATTTTGTATCTGATGATTCTGTAATGTATCTTGTGCACAGTTTACGGCGTACTGCAAACCATTCATAATATCAGAGAATGAATTGGTTTGAACACTGTCCGGCTCATCGTCATTATTTTTCTTGCCTCTGTGAAAAAGTCCCATGTTTTTAATTTAATTACTTGATTTGTTGTCTTTAATGAGCACCAATCTTGACAATGTCCGGCTTACAGATTCCATATTTACACTGGAGTCTATATTATTATTGACAAAGCCTTGATGCCAAAACCTATATGGTGGATTCTCCGTGTGTTCCATCACTTCCTCCTTTCTTTATTGGGGTTATACTTCGGTTCTTTCCGTTGCGAGCGGAACTTTTTCCGCCCGACGTTTACTGCTTCCTCAAGGTGGGCAATGCTCCGGTGAGTTCGTAACGCCACTCTGAACCTGCGTTCTGCAAGGCGGTGTTCATGGCATCGACGGCTTTCTGCCAGGTAACGTCAGTGCCGTCTACCTTCGTGACTTCGGTGTCGGTGCCTACCTTATTGTAGCCGATGCCTTGTTCCTTATTATTCTTCCAGTAGCAGGCGGTCACGGTGGTGTAGTTATTTCCCAAAAAGCCGCCGATATGTACTTTGCCAGTGCTACTACCCGTACTGGTTACGTTGCCCGTGGCATAGCAGGCAAGGATGCGGCTTCCTCCGTTGAATCCCACCGCACCGCCGACATCGATATTATTTATGGGGGCTATTTCTAAGGTCACGTTGCCCGTGGCATAGCAAGCGGTCATGGTGGCATTCGAATTCGTCTGACCTGCCACGCCGCCGACATCGACCGTTCCCTTCACTGTGGCCGAGGAACTGCATCCGGTGATGGAACCGCCCCATTGAGCCCCCACCACACCGCCGACGTACACCGTGCCGCTGACGCTGCCCGACACCGAGCAGTTTTCAATAGTGCCCCGGCTAAATCCTACCACGCCACCGGCCTGGCTCGACCCGTGATTGCTTGTTATCTGTATGCCTTCCATCACCACGTTCTTCACCGTACCAGCTCTATTGAGCCAGCCGAACAGACCCGCAAATTCGTCATTTGTCGTAAAGGTCAGCCCCGTAATGGTATGGCCGCCACCGTCGAAGGTGCCTTTGTATGAGTTGTCGTAGTCTGTGCCTATCGGCGTCCAGGCTTTGCCGGTGAGGTCAATGTTTTTGTCGAGGGTAATGTTTATGTCGGTCTTACCTCCGTTCACTAATTCGGCTATATTCATCAGACCGTCGGCGTTATAGACCGTGTAGCTGCCGTCGTCCTCTATGATATAGCCTCTTGCCGTAGCGAGGGAGACGGTGTAGGTATATTCACCGCCCGCCTGCCAGTCGGTAGCATTCTTCATCTTATAAACGAAGGTCTTGCCGTTAGTGAAGGTGCAGGTAATGAAGGCCGTGCCAGCTACCACACTTTGTGGGGCTACGAGGGCGGTGTAGGTGTTGCTACCCTTGTCATACGGGGTGATTTCGGCCGGGTTGCCGCCTTCGGTGGAGAGACCCGTCAGCCGCACAGATGCCAGCCCCTCGGTGTAGTCCGTCAGAACGATGGTTACCCGCGCCGTGCGGTGGGTGAAGCGGAGCGTGGGGCTACCATAGGTCACCGTCTGTCCGTCGGCTACGATGAGGTCGCTGCCCTCGAAGTCTTTCCGGGCACTTTGGTTGGCTTTTACCTTCACAGCAGAAGGGGTTGTCTCGCCAGCGGTGTAGGGCCACCACGCTGTGACGGTGATGTCTTTGCGGTTGGTCCAGTAGTGCGGGTCGGTGGAGGTCAGCGTGGCGCTGGCGGGGTCGGCGGTGGTGAGCGTCACGTCGTATGCCTTCACCGTGCCGTCCATCAGGACTGCCACGCTCTGCACACCCTCCCAGTCGCCGTCCACGGTGGAACGGGTATTGGCGATGGCTGTCGCAGCGGGGTTCAGCCCCGTGGCGGTGAAGACGATGGGTGTGCCTTCCGCCCCTTCCTGCAGGAAGCCCGCTTCGTCCTGCGTGCAGGCGGCAATGCCGAGCAGCAGGGCTATGGCTGCAGATGTATGGATGATTGTTCGTTTCATGATGCGTGTTGTTTAGGGTTCGTTATTGTTTCTTTTGCAATACGGGCAGACCGTCGGTGCCGAGTACCCACTGGTAGTCGCCAGCGGTGAGGGCGGTGTTCATGCCGTCGACGGCTGTCTGCCATTTCACGGTCGCGCCGTCCACCTTCGTGGCATCTACCGTTCCTCCTTCAATACGGAATACTCCTTGCCCGGCATTGCCTCCCCAATAACAGGAAGTTATATCAGCGTAGTTATAACGCACTATAGCTCCATTGTTAGACTCTTTCAATGTGCCGTCGAACCAGCAAGCGATGATATCGCCATAATTTGATTCGGCTATACCACAAGTTCCACCATATGATGCAGAAATTTTTCCCGTCACAGAGCAGGCAATGATTTGGCCATGATTTCGGCCCACTATTCCAGCAGTATTTCCACTACTGCCATACAGATTCACATCTATGAGTTGTAGGTTCTTTATCACTCCACGTTCACTTAAGAGTGAACCCAAAAATCCAGTATTATTCATTGCTGAAGAGTTAAATCCTGTAATGCGGTGTCCCTGCCCATTAAAGACGCCGGAGTAGAATGTAAATATGCCTGACCGTGTCCATTCCTTACCCGTCAGGTCGATGTCAGCGGCGAGGGTGCAATTTATCGATTCATCTTTTTGTGAGGCTTCGTTCCATGCCAGCAGGCCGTCGGCGTTATAGACCGTGTAGGTCTTGGTGTTGCTGTCGTAGATGTAGCCCAAATCCTCGGCTGTGCCGCTCTCGCCGCCGCCGTCAGCCCATTCACCGATAGTGCAACCCTCTAACGTCAAGCCGGTGGCGTTCACCTTGACGGTGTAGATATAGCGGCTACCCGCTTCTAATACGACGTTGTTCTGCGGACGGAAGTAGAAGGTGCCGTCGCCGAGTTCCACCTTGACGAACGGCTTGCCTGCCGCAACGGTCTGCGGGGCGGTCAGTGCCTCGTAGGTGTTGCCGCTTGCGTTGTAAGTCTTGATGGCGGTCGGGTTGCCGTTATCGGCGGACAGGCTCACGAGGCTCACCGTGGCACCGTCCACGCTTGTGAATCCCGTACCGGGCTTCAGTTCGATTGCCACGCGTGCCGTGCGGTGGGTAAATTCAAGAGTCGGGTTGTTAAATTCCACCTTCCGGTTCTCAGCAGAGATGAAGTCGCTGTTCTGGAAGTCAGCCAATTTGCTTTGGTCTTCGGCCACCTTCACGGCAGGCATCTGTGTGATGTCGGCATTGTCGAAGGGCCACCATGCCGATACGGTAATCGGGTCGCGGCTGGTCCAGTAGTGCGGGTCGTTCTCACGTGAAAGCGTGGCACTCTTGAAATCGGTAGAAGCCGTTACGGTGTATTCCTTTACCGCATCGCCCATCTTGAGTGCCACGGAAGTGACGCCCTGCCAGTCGCCGTCCACGGTGGCACGGGTTGATGGGGCTGCCTGCGGCGTTGCCTCTACGGACAGTCCGGTGGCACGGATGACGACGGGGTATTCACCTTCGGGCAGACGGTTATCGTCAGCCAGTTCGTCCTGTGTGCAGGCGGCAAGGCCGAGCAGCAGGGCGGTGGCTGCGGGGATAAATAATCTATGTCTCATAATTCTTTATTCTAATCGATTAATTATTAACATCCTACAGGTCAGCGCCCACTTCTCCGCCGTCTATATCGTTCCACTTTGCAATGGTGGCTTCGCTGACTTCAAGGACTTTGTTGCGTACCTTGACGGTATAGGTATAGTTGTTGCCCGCCTGCAGTGCGCCTTCGGGCATGGTGAGTGTGGCATGATATTCCTGACCTTTGTAATTCACAACCAACGGCAGGGATGCAACTGTCTGCGGGAAGAGGATGATCGATGACGTGAGATTGCCGTCTGCCAGATTCATGGTCAGTTCTCCGGTCTGTGCCCCGTTGTCTGCGGTGGCAATACCGTCGGCCGTGTTGAACGTACCGGTGAGTAACAATCCGTCCAGCGTGTAACGTTCAGGCTTGACCACGCTGAAATCCACGCCGTCGCCCGCCTCGAAGGTAAGGGTTATCTGGCTCATGCGGTGGTGGAAGGAGTTGTCTTCACCGCCTTTGGCGGTTTTGTCGGTGAAGCTTACTACCGGGTTGTTTTTGTCTCCCGTGGCTCCTGAAGCAAAGAGGAAGTCGATGGCAGGCTGGTTCTGCTGCGCCGTGGCATCGGTCGTGGCTGCGAGGATACCTCCCGCCGCGTTGTACGGATAGTAGGCGCGGAAAGTATGGGTCTTTGTATCTTCGATATAGATGACCTTTTTTTCTGCCTCAAATTTCCCATTTTTCAGGATGAAAGGCACGTTGCCGTACCGGGTGTCGTTGCCGATGTCGGTGATGCCGATACGGTCGCCGTTATCCCAGGTGGTTCCGCTGGCGCGGGTGGCGAGGGCGATGTCGGCGGTAAACTGGGCGGCCACTGGGTCACCGTTCAGGTTCTCGTTGTCGTTGTTGCAGGCTGCCAGTGCGAGGACGAGCGTCGCAAGTGCAAAAAATCTTGTCTTCATTATATCTGTCATTATATTAGTTACAAATCGGCATTTACATCATCACCTTTCACTTCTTCCCAGCCGTTGATTTCGGCTCCGTCCACTTCCATGCCTTCGGGAGTCTCAACCAGCGTTCCGCCGAGGGTCAGCGATGCGCCCTTTCTGGTATTGAACTCCTTGAGGGCTTCCGTGAGGTCGCTTTTCAGCATCGTGGGGGTCGGGTTGCCGTCCGCATAGCGGATTTCACCCGTCAGCAGTTGTTCCGTGCCGGTCACACCCAGCAACCGCACCGTGGCTTTCCACTTGCCGGCATCGTCACCTTCGGTTATCTTGGTGAAGGGCAGCACGACGTTTGAAGCGGCTCCGTAGGTATCGGTAGCGAAGTCGAGTGTTCCGGCTGCACCCGTCAGATGGGCAACAATCTCCGTGATGCGTCCGGCGGCATCACCCGTCGGTTCGACGACAAGCGTCAGTTCGCGTACCTGCTGCTTCATTGCGGCGGTCAGCGGATAGTCCTTGTCTTTCTCGATGCTCACCTGTTTCGTATAGGTGAAGAACCATCCCGGGGCATTGTTCACAAAGGCATCCGTTCCTGCCCGGTTTCCCGTGGCTGCGGCAATGGTGGCTGTGGTGCCGTTCACCGTGATTCCTTCAGCCGGGTTCCACACCGCAAGGGTGTAGCTGCCCGGAGCAAACAGATGGTCGGGGGCATGGGTGGCGGAAGTCTCCGTACCCGTATAGTCGCCCATGGTGACCGTCCACGTGGCAGGTATGTCGATACCCTCACCGCGGGCCGACCAGTCGGCTGTCACCGCAATCTTCCCATAGTCGGGATGCGGCGTGTCATAAAGCGTGTCCTTCACGCAGGAAGAGAGCAGCACGGCGGCTGCCATTCCCATCATATTTATATATTGTTTTGCTTTCATATTCTATTCCTCCGTGTTAGAATAACTCCCATACCAATGTCACACCGGCATTGATGGGGCCCCACCAATCTTTTGTCTCGTTGCCGTGGCGTACACGCACGCCGTCGATGACCTCATATTTCTCATAGTCGGCATTCAGGTAGCCCAAACCGAGGTTGAAATCAAGAGCCAGTGCCTTGTTCAGCCGCAGCTGATAGCCGGCGGTGATGCCGCCACCCATCAGGTCGCCCTGCTTGCCTGTTTCGGAGAGCTTGTAGTTGAACTGTCCGGCCTTGAACATCGCGCCCAGATGCCAGGCTTTCTTCTCACCCATATAGTAACGCACTTCCGGAGCCACTTCCCAGAGTGCATAGCGGCGGTCTTTATCATTCCAACTCCAAGAAGTCCACGAGCCGTTTACGGCAATGCCCCATGACGGGCAGATGCGCCATTCAAGTCCTAAATCTGGTGTTAGGGTAGCCCAGCGCAGCAGGTTGGCACGCAGGGAGAGATGATAATCAGTTGTGATTTTGGTTTCCGACGGCGTGTCGGCAAGTGTATTTTGTTGAGCGGCTTTCTCGGCTTCTGCCTTTTCAGCGGCAAGTCGGGCTTCTTCCGCCTTGCGCTGCTCTTCGGCAAGCCGTTCCTGTTCGGCACGCTTCTCGGCTTCCAGTCGTTCGGTTTCCGCCTTGCGTCGTGCTTCCGCATCCGTCGCGGCAGTTCCCTTTACCGGTACCGTCAGGCGCACGGTGACAAAATCACCCTCAGTCGCATGGTTGCGGGTAATGAAATTCTCCTCTTTTATTTCCGCACGGATAATCAGTTCGGATTTCACACGGTTGGCACGGATCTTCGCCGTGGCAAGGTTCTCGGCTTCACTGCCCAGTGAATTACAGTAGCCGTCAACCAATAGCGGCAGCTTGCCGTCAAGAATTGTGGTTTTGTTGTTTTCGATACATTCCAACAGACGGGCAAGTTCCGTGTCATTGCCATTCCAAGGCACGTAGAACATGTCCTTCTGCGGAACGAAGCGGAAGGTGTAAACTGTGTCTGTTTTCTGCTGCGCAAAAGCCGGAAAAGCTGCCGATGCCAGCCACGAAAACAAAATGAAGAATAGGATTCTTTTGCTCATTTTTTATATGCTTTTTAAATTTCCAATCCAGACTTAACATACAAAATAAGCGAAAAGATTTAAATTCAGCCCGATTCTTGCCTATAAAAAATGTCTCAATTGTCAGAATCGCACATCTTTGTGATTTAGAACATTTTGGTTTTGTCGTTCAGACTATTTTTTTGTCGTTTGGTCTATTTTCCCCATCCACACACCGTATTATTCCGCCTCTGTTTTCCTCCATTTGACAGGGGTACAGCCTGCATTTTCCTTGAACAGCCTTATAAAATGGCTTGGTGACAAAAAACCGGATTTCTCGGAGACGTCGGCTATCGTCAACCTCGGATATCGCGCAAGCAGACGTTTCGCATATTCTATACGAAGTCCGGTAATCCAATCGCGGAACGACATGTCATACGTAGTTTTGATGTACCCGGACAGGTAGGTGCGGTTGGTATGAAGCACATCTGAAAGCTCCTTTATGGTAAGGCCGGGCCGGATATAACCGTCCGCATCGATCCAACCTTTGATTTTTTTCGCCATTTCGGCATGGAAAAAAGGAGTATCCTGCCTCTGTGCCTGTTCCCGGTTTGTGGTGTCACACAGGTCTTCCTCTTCAGAAGTCATGCCATCCTCCATCGCGTTTTCCACCTGTTCGTAAAACAGCAGATAGTTCAGATAGCAAAGGAAGAGATAAATGTAGAACGGTACCGATGACAGAATCCAGATATAGATGTATTCATCAGGCAGGAATGTCAGCAGTCCGCATCCCACCCCGAATGTGACAGCCCAGTAGGTGAAAATGGAAAGCCATTTGATATAGGCACCGATGTCGTCCGCACGGGTGTCATCGAAAATGCGGATGACCCTGTGATAGGCCCGGAGAAGCCTACGGGTCAAGAACAGCCCATAGATAACCAACCATGCGGCCAAGGCAAACATCACCGTTGTCTGTAAACCACCTTTTGGTAACAACAGCAGAACGATGCCGGAAAGGATGGAAAACAGTATCCATAGACAGATATGCGTCCGTAACCGACATTTGGTGATATAAAAGCGGTCAAGCAGAGTGGTGAGGCCCGAACTGAACAACCAGTAGCACAAAAAATAGGTGGACAGGTTCATCAGGATGGCGGCATCGGTATTCTTGAACCTGATCCCAAAAAAGAAATGTACCGAATAGTTGGCGGCAAGTAACAGTATGGCTACCCCCATAATTCGCCGGGAACGCAGATAATTATTGAAAATGGCTTTTTCCGGGGTTGGAGCCAACAAAAAATAAAAGCCGAAGAACAACATCAACGGTAGCGCAATACAAAGTGAATAACTGTATATAGATGGTTCCATTTTATTATGCCTAACTATTTTGAATGCAAAATTAGCGAAAATACTGAATATATGGCGGATTTGCCATGACGATTTACTTTCAACACCCTATTTTGATATAATCGAGGGCTTGTTGTATGGTATCCTTGCCATTATGTCATATTGATGGAAAAAGGCAGGAAAAGGAATGGTATGTTCCCAATCCTGCCATATATATCCGCACACTCGTTCACATTTTTATACCTTTCGGTTTGCACTCGTCACGGACGTTGAATCCCGGCCGCCCGATGATGATATGGTCGGCAATAAAATTGCCAGACGGACTGCGTTCATTCACCGGGCTGCGTATCTGCGGCACATCTTCGGTGTGTTGTGGAGCTACGTTTCGTACACCTTCCGCATCCGGTTTGACCTCCTGTCCGTCATTCTCCTTTTCGGCGACTTCGGGCGTAGGCGGCTCAAGCTCCAACTGTATCTTTCGGTCGAGTGCTGCAAGTTCGGACTTCAACTGTTTCAGTTCGTCCTCCTTCTTCCATACCTTCCCGGCTATCTCCTACAACTGTGGGACCTCCTTTTCCTGCACCTCGTTCTTCGCCTTGTACTGGTCAATGATGGACGGAATCCTCTCCTATGCGTTCAGGAAATTGCGTGCGGCGGCTACCGGGGCAGCCATCGCCAACATGCAGCTTATGTCATACAAGGATACTGATACTACGGGAGAACCTGTCGAGCATGTGACAGAACCGGACAAGCAAATTGCGCATTCGGCTCTCGGTGACTACGGACCATTCAGTGTGAAATACGCCACGAAGGAATTTCTCAGCTACGGGAACAAAAAGTTTCGCATATAGATTCTGATTTTGCTTGTTACAGATGGAAGCAACGGCAATATGCCAGAGGAGGCCGGGCTATACAAAAAAATAAGGGGCTGTACACATGCGTCAGCTCCTTGTTTTTAAGGGGATATTCGACTTTTAGCCCCCAAAAAGATCAATATTGTTATGTACAACCGTCCAACCTGCGGGTAAAGTGCGCAACTCGGACCTGGACAACAAGCTGAAAAGAGGCACAAGTATGTAGGCAACCCTGTTATAGCACCGGAATCTGCTGTGTCGCATGAATCAACCGTAGTCCCCGTGAAAGGCATGGCTATACCGCCAAGGGCTGTGGATGAAGTCGCAATGCGGAAAGCCGTCCTTTCCCAGGCAGTTCTCAGGAAGTCTTAAGAAAGAGGGGATAAACATCTGATACGGACAACTCGCAATACGATACGCAACGATGAAAGTGGTGAACAAATCTGGCACTAACGGATGCGCCTCTTTTATATGATTATAATATTAACAAGAAATGCCCGCCATTGTTCTTAAATGCGAATTATAACTTCTTACTGTTGGAAGATTATCTATAAATCGGGCATGAGGGTAAGAGTGCTTACAAACAATTCGGCCCGCTTTATTGGGGGCTGCCAAACCTCGACCGGCACCTGTACCACCCGCGGATATAAATTCGGACCGGAGGTATGGATGGTATTCCGCACACCGGACCAACGTACCCTTGCGGACAGTCCCGAGCCCGGCAAGCCATAATTCCGTCGGGTCAATTGAACAACCGCCTCTCGGAATATGTTCATATCATGGGCCGGTCCCGTATGCAGCTATTTTCCGGGGTACATGACATTGAGGACATACCGCCTGATGCCGACATCCGAGGTTATGTTTAAATTTGTATATTAATTTATATTTTTATATATTTGCAACAGTTGTTGTCTAATTTACATCAGAATGACACGTGTTCGGAATATGGGAAGAATACTGTCCGCATTCCTCATGCTGGGAATTTCCTCCATGTGCGGAGCCCAGATATATAAATACTTGGGAATAGAGGACGGATTGAGTAACCGGAGGATTTACCGTATCCAAAAAGACGGGAGGGGATACATGTGGTTCCTCACCCAGGAGGGGATGGACCGTTATGACGGCAAGCGGATCAGGCATTACACTGTTCTTGACGGCAATCTGAAGGTGGCCCCGCAAGTCAATCTGAACTGGCTCTACACCGACACGGAGAACACGCTGTGGGTTGTGGGAAGGAAAGGCCGTATTTTCCATTACGACACCCTCCATGACCGTTTCCGGATGGTATACAGGATACCCGGTCTTCAGGATGACTTCGCCACGGGCATGCTCTGTTACGCCTATATGGACCGTGGGGACCGCATATGGCTCTGTCAGGGTGACCATATCATCCGCTATGACACCCGCACAGGCATTGCGCAGCGGCTGGTCTCCCGTTTAAGAGGTGATATAACCGCTATCAGCGAGACGGACGGTACAAACCTTTTCATCGGTACCGTGAACGGACTTTTTCCGGTACGGGAAAGGGACGGTGTCCTTGAGGCGCTTGCGGACACGGACAGCATCCGGACGCCGGTCAGCGAACTCTACTACCACCCCGGTTCGAAGAAACTGTTCGTGGGAACCTTCAGGAAGGGCATACTTGTATACGGAGTGTCCGCAGGCAGTACGCTGCGGAATGTGGCCGTCAACCGGATCACCCCTCTCAATGACCGGGAGCTGCTGATAGCCACGGGCGGAAGGGGGGTATACAGGATGGATATGGACTCGCTAGTGCCCAAACCCTATATAACCGCCGACTACGCCAGCCACAACGGCATGAACGGAGACAATATCAATGACATTTATGTGGATCGCGGGGACCGTATCTGGCTTGCCAACTACCCCGCCGGAGTCACAATCCGGAATAACCGCTACCAGAGCTATGAATGGTTCCGGCACTCACCGGGCAACAGCCGGTCGCTGGTTAACGATCAGGTGCATGATGTCATCGAAGACAGCGAAGGCGACTTGTGGTTCGCCACCAGCAACGGGATCAGCCTGCTGCAGCCTGCGGTAGGACGGTGGCGCTCCTTTCTCAGCCGGTCCGATGGGATACAGGATGGCGGGAACCATATCTTCCTGACGCTCTGCGAGGTCTCGCCGGGTGTCATCTGCGCCGGCGGGTACGCTTCGGGCCTGTACAGGATCGAAAAGAAAACCGGGAGGGTGGAATACTTTCCCCCCTCCTTTGCAGCAGAGGGGCGTCCAGACCAGTATATCAATGACATCGGAAAAGATTCCGGAGGTTGTATATGGACAGGGGGCTGCCACAATCTCAAACGTTTCGATCCCCATGACGGCACAGTACGCCTGTACCCGGTCCCGGGCCCCATCACCGCCATACTGGAGAAGGCTCCGGAATGGATGTGGATCGGTACCGGCATGGGGTTGTACCTGCTTGACGGGCACGGGGGGACCTGCAGACATATCGCCTTTCCAGTCGAGGCGGTTCATGTCTATGCACTGTACCAGGCACCGGACGGGCTCCTGTATATCGGCACCGGCGGGGCG
>ENA-OPAK01000239-OPAK01000239.1-human-gut-metagenome-genome-assembly--contig:-NODE-239-length-22184-cov-3.633964_pt1 | contig 22184 bp, 17 predicted proteins | sample MGYA00241055_ERZ501426 | MGnify/ENA primary metagenome ERZ501426 (study PRJEB25962, sample SAMEA2042626) | human gut metagenome | biome: human gut; feature: human-associated habitat; material: faeces... | reverse complement strand
GTGAGAGGGCGGCGTCTTAACCGCTTGACCAACGAACCGTGTATTATACTATCATGGAGTTTTAAAAAAAGCAAGTACTTTTTTAAAAAAACTTGATTTTTTTTTCTGATAGTGCTATTATACCTATGATAACAACGTTGACTAGATTGAGAGAGGGCAAAAGTCCTCTCTCAATTCACGTTTATAAACATCAGGCAGCTATTCAGAACCACTTGGAACAATTATGAATAGTTACAAGTATAAAAAAGAGAGGTGATAAAATGTCAAAGGCAAGTGTATATGAGGCAAAGACGGAGAACTTTATACAACCAATTCTTGACAGCATGAATTTTGAGCTTGTTGATGTCGAGTATGTTAAGGAAGGCGGTATGAACTACCTAAGAGCATATATCGATAAGGAGGGTGGCATAACTGTTGATGACTGTGAAGTGGTTGCAAGGCAGATGAATGAGATTCTCGACAGAGAGGACTATATTCCTGATTCGTACACCTTCGAGGTCAGCTCGCCGGGGCTTGGAAGACCTCTCAAGAAGGAAAAGGACTATGTGCGCAATATGAATAAGGAGATAGAGATTCGCACATACAAGGCTATCAACAAATCAAAGGAATTTTATGGTCTGCTTAAAGCCTATGATAAGGATACAGTGACAATAACCGATGAAGACGGCAATGAGACTACATTCAATAAGAGTGACATTGCGCTTATACGTCAGGCATTGGATTTTTAATTAAAGCGCACGATAACACAAATAGGAGGAAAAAATAATGAGCAATGAGTTATTAGAAGCGTTAAATATATTAGAGCAGGAGAAAAACATCAGTAAAGAAACTTTACTTGAGGCAATTGAGAACTCTCTTGTGACTGCCTGCAAGAACCATTTTGGTAAATCAGACAATGTAAAGGTAGAAATAGATCCTGAGACATGTGCTTTCTCATGCTACCAGGAGAAGACGGTTGTAGATACGGTTGAGGATCCGGTGGAGGAGATTTCCTTAGCAGATGCGCACAAGGTAAACGGTAACTATCAGCTTGGAGATATCGTGAGAGTTGAGGTTAAGTCAAAGGAATTCGGACGTATCGCTACACAGAACGCAAAGAATGTTATCCTTCAGAAAATCCGCGAGGAGGAGAGAAAGGTAATATTTGACGAGTACAACAGCAAGGAAAAGGATGTTGTGACAGGTGTTGTTCAAAGATACATCGGAAAGAATGTCAGCATCAACTTAGGCAAGGCAGATGCACTTCTGACTGAGAGTGAGCAGATAAAGGGTGAGGTATTCAAGCCTACAGAGCGTATCAAGGTATATATCCTTGAGGTTAAGTCCACATCAAAGGGACCAAAGATTCTTGTTTCAAGAACACACCCTGAGCTTGTGAAGAGACTTTTCGAGTCAGAGGTTACAGAGGTTAAAGAGGGCATAGTTGAGATAAAGGCTATTTCACGTGAGGCCGGAAGCAGAACAAAGATTGCAGTATGGTCAAATGATCCAAACGTAGACCCTGTAGGAGCATGTGTAGGTATGAATGGTGCCAGAGTAAATGCTATCGTAAATGAGCTTCGCGGTGAGAAAATCGATATCATCACATGGGATGAGAATCCGGCAATACTTATCCAGAACGCACTTAGCCCTGCAAAGGTTATCTCTGTTATCGCAGATGCAGATGAGAAATCAGCAAAGGTTGTTGTTCCGGATTATCAGCTTTCACTTGCAATCGGTAAGGAAGGACAGAATGCAAGACTTGCAGCAAGACTTACAGGCTTCAAGATTGATATCAAGAGCGAGACACAGGCCAGAGAGTCAGGTGACTTCATGGATTATGAGAATGACTATGAAGAGGATGATTATGATGACGATTATGATTATTCGGATGATGAGCTTGCTGAGAACGAGAGATTAGCTGATACAGAACAGGCAGATGTACAGGCAGAGGCTTTTGATACAGAGGCTGACGAGAACGAAGCAGCAGGTACAGAAAATGATGCGGCAGATAGTGGTGATGAGCAGTAATGGCAAATAAAAAGATTCCAATGCGCAAATGCGTAGGCTGTCAGGAGATGAAGGAAAAGAAGTCACTTATTCGCGTGGTAAAGACTGCGGAGGGTGACATAATTCTCGATGACACCGGCAAGAAAAACGGCAGGGGAGCTTATATATGTAAGAGTCTTGAATGCTTTAAAAAGGCTAAAAAGACAAAGGCACTTGAGCGTTCCCTTGGTGTTAGTGTATCAGAACAGGTATATGAGGAGCTTGAAAAGGAGATGAACCAAATTGACAGATAGAGTACTTTCTATGCTGGGATTAGCAGCAAAGTCAGGCAATGTGGTTAGCGGAGAGTTTTCGACAGAGAAAGCTGTAAAGACAGGAAAGGCATTTTTAGTGATAGTTGCAGATGATTCATCAGACAACACAAAGAAGCATTTTTCGGATATGACTGCTTTCTATGAGGTTCCGATTTATTTTTATAGTGACAAGGTGGGGTTAGGGAATGCAATAGGCAAAGAGTTTCGCGCTTCCCTTGCAGTAACGGATGAAAACCTTGCAAATGCAGTGATAAAAAAGCTGCAGTCGAATAAAACTGAATAATGGAGGAAAATAGATATATGGCAAAAATGAGAGTTCATGAACTTGCAAAAGAATTAAATATAAAGTCGCAGGAAGTCATAGACACATTAAACGGCACACAGTTTGCTGTCAAAAATGTGCAGAGCGGTCTTGAGGATGAGGCACAGCAAATTGTACGAAAGAAGTACGCAAAAACAGAAGTAAAAAAAGATGCACCTAAGAAGGAAGAACCTAAAAAGGAAGAACCTAAAAAGGATGAGGCTAAGGCAGCCGACAGACCAAAGAAAAAGGCAAGCATCACAGCAGTTTTCAATGCCCAGTACAGTAAGCAGGGTAGGAAAACAAATGGTGGAAACGGCAGCGGAAATAATGGAAATAACAGTTCGCAGCGCAGGAATGGCAATGGAAGACGCGATAATCAGTCATCACGTCCTGAGCAGCACAGCATTATTAAGCCAAGACCGGTCGGAGAGAGAGCTATGCGCCCTATAAGTGAGCGTACAGCAGATCCGTATGCAGATATGAAGGCAGCCAATTCACGTCCGGCACGTCAGGCTGACGCAGACAGAAGAGGCGACAGACGTCAGGACAATGGCGACAAAATCAACAACAGAAACACTGACAGAAATGCCGACAGAAGCAGAAATACGGACAGAAACAGCGATAGAAGACCAAACAATCGCGACAATAACCGCGATAACAGCAGAGACAATAATAGAGACAATAACAGAGGCTTCAGAAATGACTCCAGACGTCCTGCAGAGGGTGGCAGAAGCTTTGACAAAAATAATGACAGAAGCAGGAGCAATGACAGAAATAACGATAGAACAGGCAGCAGAGGTGATGACAGAAATCGTTTCAGAAAAGAAACAGTTGCAGTTGCAGCTCCTGATGATGTAAGAGGAAAGGAGAGCCGCGACAGAGGCAACGACAGAAAGAATAAGCATAATCACAATCAGAGCCAGAAGCAGGATAAGCTCGGAAAGAAGCAGGAGAATTACATCAATCTCGAGAAGCACGGCGGAAAGAAAAAGCCACAGCAGCCGAAGGCACAGCCAAAAGAGGATGAGAACGAGATTAAGACAATTTCTCTTCCGGAGAAGATTACAATAAGGGACTTAGCTGATAAGATGAAGGTTCAGCCTTCAGCCATCGTAAAGAAGCTTTTCATGAAGGGCGAGATGGTAACAGTTAACTCTGAGGTTGATTTTGCAGCTGCTGAGGAGATTGCGTTAGAGTTTAATTTCATATGTGAGGAAGAGGAGAAGGTCGATGTGATTGCAGAGCTTCTCAAGGAGGATGAAGAGGATGAGAGCAAGATGGTTCCTCGTCCACCTGTAGTCTGCGTAATGGGTCACGTAGATCATGGTAAGACATCACTGCTTGATGCCATCAGACAGACACGTGTTACAGACCGTGAGGCAGGTGGTATCACACAGCACATTGGTGCATCTGTTGTATCAATCAATGACCAGAACATCACATTCCTTGATACACCGGGACATGAGGCATTTACAGCAATGCGTATGCGTGGTGCAAACTCTACTGATATCGCAATCCTTGTTGTTGCTGCAGATGATGGTGTAATGCCACAGACTGTTGAGGCAATAAACCATGCAAAGGCAGCCGGTGTAGAGATTATCGTTGCAGTCAACAAGATAGATAAGCCAAGTGCCAATATCGACAAGGTTAAGCAGGAGCTCTCAGAGTATGAGCTTATCCCGGAGGATTGGGGCGGAAGCACAATATTCTGTCCTGTATCTGCACATACTAAGGAGGGTATCGACAATCTCCTTGAGATGATTCTTCTCACAGCAGAGGTTCTCGAGCTCAAGGCTAATCCGGACAGAAATGCAAGAGGTCTCGTAATCGAGGCGCAGCTTGACAAGGGCCGTGGTGCGGTTGCCACAGTGCTTGTACAAAAAGGAACACTCCATGTCGGAGATCCTATCGCATGCGGAAGCAGCTATGGTAAGGTAAGAGCCATGATTGATGACAAGGGCCGCAGAGTAAAGGAGGCTAAGCCTTCTACGCCTGTAGAGATACTTGGACTTAACAGTGTGCCATCAGCAGGAGAGACATTTGTGGCATGCGATTCAGAGAAGGAGGCAAAGGCATTCTCTGACACATATATTTCAGAGGAGAAGAATAAGCTCATCGAGGATACAAAGGCAAAGATGTCACTTGATGATCTGTTCTCACAGATTCAGTCAGGCAACATGAAGGAGCTTGATATCATCGTAAAGGCAGATGTACAGGGTTCAGTTGAGGCTGTTAAGCAGAGTCTTGTCAAGCTTTCAAATGAGGAGGTTGTGGTCAAGGTCATCCATGGCGGCGTTGGTGCCATCAACGAGTCAGATGTTATCCTTGCATCAGCATCAAATGCAATCATCATTGGCTTTAACGTCAGACCGGATCCTGTTGCCAAGGCTACAGCAGACCGTGAGGGCGTAGATATCAGACTTTACAAGGTCATCTACAATGCAATCGAGGATGTATCTGCTGCCATGAAGGGTATGCTTGATCCTGTATTTGAGGAGAAAGTTATCGGACATGCGGAAATCAGACAGATTTTCAAGGCTTCAGGCGTTGGAAACATTGCAGGTTCATATGTGCTTGACGGATTTATGGAGAGAGGCTGCCGTGTCAGAATTAGCAGAGAGGGTGAGCAGATATTCGAGGGAGACCTTGCTTCACTCAAGAGATTCAAGGATGACGTCAAGGAGGTCAAGACAGGCTATGAGTGTGGTCTTGTATTTGACGGATTTAATGATATTCAGGAATTCGATATAGTTGAAGCTTACAAGATGGTAGAGGTTCCGAGATAATCATATATTGGTTATCTTGAATTAATGCAGCTATTCGGATAGTTACGGTTTAATATAAAAAGAAAGCGGGATTATATGAGAAAGAACAGCATAAAAAATATTCGTATCAACGAAGAGGTAATGCGTGAACTGTCAAATATCATACGCGGTGAGATAAAGGATCCGCGTATCAATCCCATGACAAGTGTTGTTGCTGTCGAGGTGGCACCTGATTTAAAGACAGCAAAGGCTTATATCAGTGTGCTTGGTGACAAGAAATCACAGGCTGATACACTTGCAGGACTTAAGTCAGCGGAGGGATATATACGCAGAACTCTCGCAAAGAACATCAATTTAAGAAATACACCTGCCATTACATTTATCATAGACCAGTCTATAGAGTATGGTGTTGAGATGTCTAAAAAGATTGATGAAGTAACAAAAAATCTCAAAGAGGATTGATTATGACAGAGATTGATTCTATTTTAAAGGATGCACAATCAGTTGCCGTTTCCGGTCATGTGAGACCGGACGGCGACTGTGTCGGCTCAACACTTGCGGTATACAACTACATAAAGGATTATTATCCTGATATAAAGGCAAGGCTTTATTTAGAGCCAAGCCCAAACATCTTTAAGTTTATGCAAAGAGCAGATGAGATTGACAGCAGCTATGCGGATGATACAGTATACGATCTGTTCATAGCATGTGACTGCAGTGACACAGGCAGACTGGGAAGTGCAGCTAAGTATTTTGAGTCTGCAAAAAGGACACTTTGTATAGATCATCATGTTACAAACGGGGCCTTTGCAGACGCAAATTACATCTTTCCGGATGCGAGCTCAACCTGTGAGCTTGTGTTTGAACTTCTGCCTAAGGAGCGCATTACAATACAGATAGCAGAGTGTATTTACACAGGCATGGTGCATGATACAGGCGTGTTCCAGTATTCATGCACTTCAAAAAAGACTATGGATATAGCAGGCTCCCTGATGGAGATGGGCATTGATTATTCAAGGATAATCGATGATACATTTTATACAAAGACATTTGCTCAGAACAAGATTATGGGGCAGGCACTTTTGAATGCTGCTTTGTATCTGAATGGTGATGTTATATTGTCTGCAGTATCGCGCGCTGAGATGGAGAAGTACGATGTGCTTCCAAAGCATCTCGACGGTATTGTAAATCAGCTGCGCGTGACAAAGGATATAAAGGTTGCTGTATTTCTCTACGAAAATGAGGATGGTACCTACAAGGGCAGCCTGCGCGTAAACGGTGATTACGATGTGGCAAAGGTTGCGTCGGTATTTGGCGGCGGTGGACATGTAAAGGCTGCAGGATTTACGATTGAAGGACCACTTGAGGTGGCAACAGACCGCATCCTTACGGCAATTAAGGATAATATTTAGGGAGAGATTCTTGGGCAGATGGTTAATGGAATAATCAATGTATACAAGGAAAAGGGCTATACAAGCTTTGACGTTGTGGCAAAGCTTCGAGGCATATTCCACCAGAAGAAGATTGGTCATACAGGTACACTTGATCCTGATGCGCAAGGCGTCCTTCCTGTCTGCCTTGGAAAAGCAACCAGAGTGTGTGACCTTTTGACAGATAAGGACAAGGTCTATAAAGCTGTGCTGCTTTTAGGACAGGAGACAGATACACAGGATATTTCAGGGCAGGTCTTAAATCAGGCTGAGGTCAATGTGACTGAGCAGGTGGTGTATGATGCAATATCACAGTTTATTGGCAGACAAAAGCAGGTGCCGCCAATGTATTCGGCTCTAAAGGTCAATGGGAAAAAGCTCTATGAGCTTGCCAGGGAGGGCAAGGTTATAGAGAGAAAAGCCAGGGATATCGAGGTGTTTGATATCAAGGTTGAAAGCATTGATTTGCCTGAGGTTACGATGACGGTGCACTGTTCAAAGGGCACATATATCAGGACGTTGTGCAATGACATCGGAGAGAGGCTGGGCTGCCATGGCTGCATGAAGTCACTGCTTAGAGTAAGGGTAGCAGGCTTTGACTTAGAGCATGCACTTACACTTTCGCAGATTCAGTCAAAGGTGGATGAAGGCTGCTTTGATATGGTGATGCCTGTTGACGGAGTATTCGAAAATCTGCCGGCAGTGCATACTGCTTCAGATGCTGATAAGCTTGTCAGAAATGGAAATAAAATTCCGGCAGTGCTTACGGATTATTTAAAACACAGTGCTGAATCTGATATAAGATACAGAGTATACAATCATGAGGGCATATTTGTCGGTGTGTATTCGTATCTTGATGAGACCGGTGAGTTTAAGCCGGTTAAGATTTTTATGGAATAGAATAGTATACAGATATTATGGAATATATAAGCAAAACTCTGGATTTTCATGTCAAGGAGCCGTCCGTCATCTCGTTTGGAAAGTTTGACGGGCTTCACAGAGGACATGAATTTCTGATGGAAAAGCAAATTGAACAGAGCAATCTGCATGGTTACAAGCGCATCATATTTACGTTTGACATTCCTCCCAAATCGGAGGTACTTGGCGTTGAGTCAAAGGTTATAATCACAAACGATGAAAAAGAGTATGTGTTTGAAAAATCAGGTATTGACTATCTGATAGAGTGTCCGTTTGTGCCACAGGTGATGACGATGGAGGCGGATGCGTTTGTCAGATGGATAGTTAAAAGTCTTAATGTCAAGTGTATCATTGTCGGAGATGATTTCCGTTTCGGGCACAACAGGGCAGGAGACCATCGGCTGCTTTCTGCGATGGCAGGAGAGCTTGGATACGAGCTTATTGTGGTTGACAAGATAAAGGATGGAGCCAGGGATATAAGCAGTACCTATATCCGCGAGGAGATTGCGGCAGGACATATTAAAAAGGCGAATGAACTGCTGGGGGATCCCTTTTTCATAAAAGGAAGAGTAGTGCATGGCAGAGCACTGGGCAGGACTATTGGCATTCCGACAGTCAACCTTTCAGTGCCGCACGATAAGCTGCTTCCACCAAAGGGAGTGTATATGTCAAGAGTTCTTGTCAGGGACAACTGGTACCTTGGTGTAACCAATATAGGATGCAAGCCTACTATAGAGGGCAAAAATCCAATCGGTGCAGAGACATATATCATAGATTTTGGGCAGGATGTTTACGGACAGGATATCATGGTAGAGCTTCATAAGTTCGTAAGACCTGAGATGAAGTTTGATTCAATAGAAGCGTTAAAGAGCCAGATGAGTGCAGATATCAATTATACAATTAATTATGCAGGCAGTCACACATTCTAGTGTGGCTGTTTTTTTGCGAAATTACCCAAAATAACGAAAAAATGACAAATATTACGGAAATATTACGGAGAAATATTGACATTTTAACAATTTGTGATATACTCGTAAACATGGGATTATGGATAGCATGAACTGGAGGCTATATGAAAAATAAATTAAAATTAGGACAGGCAGCAGGCGTTGTAGCGTTTGCTATTATTATAGGTGCTGTATCTATGAGTTCAAGCAGCACAGTAGATGCCAGAACATCATTAAAGGAAAACAGAACAGTCAATGCGGGGGTGGCCCTTGGTCTGACAGAGGCGGCAGATGCCACAGAGCTTCTCACAGCAGGGGTTACATCGGCTCTTACTTATTATGGAGCTGACGTATCGGTAGCGCAAAACGACAGCAATGTTGTTACTGCATCTGCTCTGGGTGCACAGGTTGGCAATACTGCACAGGAGACAGAACAGGCAAATGAGGCAGCTCAGACACCGACAGCCGCACAGACCTGTGGTTATACAAATCTTGGTATGTCGGTTATAAGCAGCGGAAACTTAAATATCAGACAGGAAGCTTCGACAGACAGCGAGGTAATAGGAATACTTACCAATCACAATGCCTGTGAGCTTCTTGAGGATGCCGGAGAATGGTACAAGGTCACATCAGGCAAGGTGACAGGATATGTAAACAAGCAGTATCTTGTGACAGGAGATGAGGCAGAGGCTATTGCAGAACAGGAGATTAAGACGGTTGCCACAGTAAATACGGAAACACTGAATGTGCGTGCAGAGAAGTCAACAGAGGCTGCGGTGCTTTCGCAGGTTGGAAATTCAGAGGCATTTACAGTCAATTCTGTTGCTGACGGCTGGGTTGAGATAAGTGTGGATGATTCGGTAGGATATATATCACAGGATTATGTGACACTGGCACAGGCACTTCCTACTGCAAAGACAATAGAGCAGGTGAAGTATGGTGACGGCGTATCAGATGTAAGGGCATCTGTTGTATCGTATGCGTTACAGTTTGTCGGAAACAGATATGTGTGGGGTGGTACAAGCCTTGAGAAGGGAGTTGACTGCTCAGGCTTCACAATGAGAATTCTTGGAAAGTATGGAATCTCATTACCGCATTCATCAAAAGCACAGCCTTCATACGGCACAAAAATCAGTGCATCTGAAGCAAAGCCGGGAGATTTATTCTTCTACGGAAGTGGAAGGAGTATCTCACATGTTGCAATTTATATCGGAAACGGACAGATTGTACATGCCAGCAACAAGCGTGATGGAATCAAGGTTTCAAATGCATATTACAGAAATCCGATTTGTGTCGCAAGATATTTGCCGGATTAATAAAAAAACAGTTTACAACAAATGCTTACTATGCTATACTGCATAAGTATGGTTTTGCCCATGTTCGGTAGTTGGACACTCCGACCTATTGCTGAGCATCATACAGTTATCAGGGCGCATTATAATATAAGGAGGATCAACAATGATCGCAAAGGAAAAGAAACAGGCTATTATCGCAGAGTACGGTAGAACACCAAATGACACAGGTTCACCAGAGGTTCAGATTGCAATTCTTTCAGCAAGAATCGCAGAGTTAACTGAGCATTTCAAACAGAACCCAAAGGATCATCACTCAAGAAGAGGAATGTTAAAGATGATCGGTCAGAGACGTGGATTACTTGCATACCTTAAGGAGATTGATATCGAGAGATATCGTTCACTTATCGAGCGTTTAGGACTCAGAAAATAGTATTTTCTTTAGAGCGGAGTAATTATTATTCCGCTCTATTATTGTTTTTATTATTGTTTTTTGAAAAGCAGAAGTAAGCCGAGACCACTAAAGAGTGCATGAGCGTACATGTATTGTTTAGTAGTTTCGGAAGAGGAATACACTTCTGCAAAAGAATTTTTAAGGAGAATTAATATGTACAAAAGTTATTCAATGGAACTTGCCGGCAGGACTCTTACTGTAGATATCGGAAGAGTAGCAGCTCAGGCAAACGGAGCTGTTTTTATCAAGTATGGTGATACAACAGTTCTTTCAACAGCTACAGCATCTGACAAGCCACGTGACGGTGTGGATTTCTTCCCACTCAGTGTTGAGTTCGAGGAGAAGATGTACTCTGTAGGAAAAATTCCGGGTGGTTTTAACAAGCGTGAGGGAAAGGCATCTGAGAACGCCATCCTTACAGATCGTGTAATTGACCGTCCTATGAGACCTCTTTTCCCAAAGGATTACAGAAATGATGTTACATTAAACAACCTTGTCATGTCAGTGGATCCTGAGTGCCGTCCTGAGATAGTTGCAATGATCGGTACAGCTCTTGCTGTTCATATATCAGATATTCCGTTTGACGGACCATGTGCCATGACACAGATGGGACTTGTTGATGGAGAGTTTATCGTAAACCCTTCACAGAAGCAGTGGGATGAGGGCGATTTACAGCTCACAGTTGCTTCTACAAAGGAAAAGGTCATCATGATTGAAGCAGGAGCCAATGAGATTCCTGAGGATCAGATGATTGAGGCAATCTACAAGTGCCACGATATCAACCAGACAGTTATCGCATTCATGGATCAGATCCGTGATGAGATTGGCAAGCCAAAGCATGAGTATGAGAGCTGTGCTATTCCTGAGCAGATGTTTGAGGATATCAAGAAAATTGTTACTCCTGAGCAGATGGAGGAGGCAGTATTCACAGATGAGAAGCAGAAGCGTGAGGAAAATATAAGAGCAATTACAGAGCAGTTAGAGGAAGCCTTCGCTGACAATGAGGAGTACCTTGCAGTACTTGGCGAGGCTATTTACCAGTATCAGAAGAAGACAGTCAGAAAGATGATTTTAAAGGATCATAAGCGTCCGGACGGCCGTGCAATCAACCAGATCAGACCACTCGCAGCAGAGGTTGATTTGATTCCTAGAGTTCACGGCTCTGCAATGTTTACCCGTGGACAGACACAGATTTGTGATGTTGTAACACTTGCTCCTTTATCAGAGATTCAGAAAATCGACGGACTTGATGCAAATATCACAACAAAGAGATATATGCATCACTATAACTTCCCTGCATACTCTGTAGGAGAGACAAAGGTATCACGTGGACCGGGACGTCGTGAGATTGGACACGGAGCACTTGCTGAGAAGGCACTTGTTCCTGTACTTCCAAGCATTGAGGAGTTCCCATATACTATCCGTGCCGTATCTGAGACATTTGAGTCAAACGGCTCTACATCAATGGCTTCAACATGTGCATCATGTATGTCACTTATGGCTGCAGGCGTTCCGATTAAGGCTATGGTTGCCGGAATCTCATGCGGACTTGTAACAGGCGATACAGATGATGATTTCCTTGTACTTACAGATATCCAGGGTCTTGAGGATTTCTTCGGAGATATGGATTTCAAGGTAACAGGTACACATAAGGGTATCACAGCTATCCAGATGGATATCAAGATTCACGGACTTACAAGACCTATCGTTGAGGAGGCAATCGCGAGAACACGTGAGGCACGTCTCTACATCATGGATGAGGTTATGAGCAAGGCAATCGCTGAGCCTAGAAAAGAAGTAAATGAGTGGGCTCCAAAGATTGAGCAGATTACAATCGATCCATCAAAGATTGGTGATGTTGTCGGACAGAAGGGTAAGACAATCAATGAGATTATCGACAGAACCGGTGTCAAGATCGATATCACAGATGATGGCGCTGTTTCAGTTTGCGGAACAGATAAAGAGATGATTGCAAAGGCAATCGAAATGATTAAGATTATCACAACTGATTTTGAGCAGGGACAGATCCTTGAGGGAACAGTTGTAAGCATCAAGGAGTTCGGTGCTTTCATCGAATTTGCTCCTGGCAAAGAGGGAATGGTTCACATTTCTAAGATTGCAAAAGAGAGAATCAACAGAGTAGAGGATGTACTCACACTTGGAGACAAGGTAAAGGTTGTTTGCCTTGGCAAGGACAAGATGGGAAGAATCAGCTTCTCTATGAAGGATGTAAAAGAGGATTAATTAATATACGTTAAAGTATGATAATAATATCCAAGTAAAGGGCTGCACGCAGGTGCAGTCCTTTTAATATATGAAATTATAGTGATGAGGTTTGAGTTAGGACAAAACAGGTGCGTTTGTGTCATATTGTGAAAACGAATCATATACTAAATTAAAAAATAAAATAATAATGAAAAATGCGAAATATAGTATAAATGCAAATCTGGTATATAAAAATGGATATAGTGGTAAAAATGTCAATATAGCAGTGCTTGATACGGGTGTGTTTAAACACAAACAGCTTGATGGGTGTATAAAGCACTTTATGGATTTTGTGGGTGGTAAGGAGACATGTTATGACGATAACGGGCATGGTACACATGTGTGCGGTATATTGTCGGCTGCAGATATAGGCATGGCTCCGGGGGCAGGACTATATGTGTTTAAGGTGCTTGATTATCTTGGCATGGGGCAGACGTCGGATTCAATTCGTGCACTTAAGTATATAAAAGAAAACTGTGTCAGACTTAATATAAAAATACTCAACTTCTCTGTAGGATATCTGCCATGTTCTGATACAGCAGAGCGTGTTAAGATATTGAAGCTGATAGATGAATTGTGGGATATGGGAGTGGTAGTTGTTGCGGCAGCGGGCAACTACGGCCCGGCACCGTTTTCTGTAACTGTGCCGGGAATTTCAAGAAAAATAATAACAGTCGGAAGCTTTGATGATATAAGAAGTGGCAAAGGTCCTACCGACTGTTGTATTGTAAAGCCTGAGATTCTGGCTCCTGGGCATGATATCATAAGCCTTGGAACGAGGGATGGCACATATGTAAGAAAAACAGGTACTTCAATGGCTACACCGATTGTGTCAGGTGCCATAGCACTTCTATTGGAAAAAAATCCAAATATGAGACCGGAGGCGGTTAAGCTAGCCCTGTATAATACATGTGACAGGGCAGGGGATAGTCACAAAGGCTCGTGGGGGATTATAAATGTTGATAAATTGGTGGGAATATTATAATATGTATTAGAGATTTATTATAGATAATATAGGAAATATTAGGTTGTATAATTGTAATTTCATGGTAGGGCTTAGATGAGGAAAATATTACAAAAACTGCTTTCAAAGCTATTTATCGTTTCAACAATAATAATCATACAGATGATATGGTGGTTCTTTTTGTTTTATACGGCATCTGTTGCCAGCAGGGTGTTTCAGGATCTGCTGTATGTGGCAGCCATATTGCTTTCGCTTTATATTGTCAACAGGCGGATGAAAATGTATATAAAAATGTCATGGATATTTTTGATACTGAGTGTTCCAATCGTTGGTATTCCGTGCTATTTCTTTTTCGGAAGACCGGAGCTTACGTCGAAGACACAGAAAAGAATGGCAAGAATTGTGGAAGCATATGCGCCGCTTCGGCCTGAAAACGAGCTGCTAAATGAGACACTCAGACTGACAGACATGGATGCATACAGACAAAGCAGGCTTATCACTCAAAATCAGAAATATCCACTGTATGCGGAGGACTGCACAGAGTATTTTAAATCAGGTGAGGAGGCTTTTGAGAGCATTTTAAAAGATTTAAGGTCAGCTGAAAAGTTTATCTTTATGGAGTATTTCATAATCGGCAGTGGCGTTATGCTTGATCAGATACTTGATATACTCAAAGAAAAGGTAAAGCATGGAGTTGTGGTGAGAATCATATATGATGATTTTGGCAGCATAAATGCCATTCCGCCACATTTTATAAAGGAGATGGAGAACATCGGAATACAGACCAGACGCTTCAATCCATATAAGCCCATGCTTTCAGTAATTATGAATGACAGGGATCATAGGAAGATACTGGTGATAGACGGACGTGTGGCGCATACCGGTGGTTACAATATAGCAGATGAGTATATCAACAAAAAAATCAGGTTTGGTTATTGGAAGGATGCCGGTATCCGTGTGGAGGGAGAGTGTGTAAACAGTTTCACGACGATGTTCCTTGAGATGTGGAATTATATCAATAAGGACAATGCTGTGCATGATGAATATCTGAATCCACACAATACCTTCAGCCAGTCAGAGAAAAGCGGTTTTGTCCAGCCGTTTTGCGATTCACCACTTGAGCATGATGATGTAGGAGAGAATCTTTATGTGAGTATCATCTCAAGAGCTAAAAAATATGTTTATATTTTTACCCCATATCTGATACTTGGAACGGAGCTGTCACATGCTATGATATCGGCAGCCAGGTCAGGTGTTGATGTGCGTATTGTTGTACCTAAGATTCCCGATAAAAAGCTCATTTATCTGCAGACAAAAGCCAATTTCAGACCTCTTATTGAGGCGGGGGTAAGGATATATCTATACACACCTGGCTTTATACATTCAAAGTGTATTGTGGCAGATGATGATACTGCGATAGTTGGCACATGCAATCTGGATTTCAGGAGCATGTACTGGAATTTTGAGGATTTTGTATACATGTACAGAACTCAGTGCATCGGAAAAATAAAAGAGGATGCGATAGAGACGTTTGCGGTTTCAGAGGAGGTGTATGAGGAAAGCACAAATGATATCTCATTTGCAGGCAGGCTGTTGCAGAGTATTTTGCAGCTTTTTGCACCGCTTTTGTAAATGTGACTGTAAAGCGTCTGATAAAAATTTGTTGAATAATGTTACAAGTTGTAATATAATAATCCAAGCGATTGCGTAAGCAACGCACGAAGAAACTGAATATGTAGCATAAAGGTGTCGGAGCAGACAAGCATTTGAATCTGATTTATGACAGGCGATGTGAAGCTGGCTCCGGTGAAAAGGGAAACAGGTGCAAATCCTGTACGAACTCGTCACCGTAATTAAGGAGTGACGGCCAATAAGTCACTGGGCAACCGGGAAGACGGCCGAAGCAATGATATATAAGCCGGGATACCTGCCTTTGTGTTGTACGGAAACAATAGTGTTTCAAGCCACGAGTAACTGGCTGTACGTGATGAAATAATTATAATTACAGACAAGGTTATGATAGCCGTATAGTCTGTGTTAGAAGGATTTTGACATGTATAGCTCTTTGACATAATAGTACAAAGAGCTTTTATTTTTGACGCTTTAAATGTTTTCGTCTTACATATTTAAAACATGTGCAGCTTAATAGCTGCAAGGAGAATGAAAAGGAGAAAACATGAAAAAGAAATTAGTAGTAGTACTGATGGCAGCAGTTATGGCTATGACAGCAGTGACCGGCTGTGGCAGCAAGGCAGATGATGCAAAGAATGATACACAGGCATCTAAGACTTCAGAGAGTGAGACAAGCGCAAACGCGGATCAGGAGGCAGCAATGCATGTGGCAGATTTAATCGATGCAATCTACGTGCAGGAGAGAACAGATGATACAGACAAGCAGTGCAAGGAGGCTAAGGAGGCCTGGGACAAGCTCACAGACGCACAGAAGGAGCTTGTAGAGGGAGAAAATGCTGATCCTGACTATTTCGGCAGAGATACAGGCGATGCTTCAAAGGATGATCCGAGAAACCAGGATGATATCGGCGAGAACGAGATTCTTGTAGTAAGCTTTGGTACATCCTTCAACGACAGCCGTGTGGCTGATATCAAGGGTGTGGAGGATGCAATAGCAGCTGCAAATCCTGACTGGTCAGTCAGAAGAGCCTTCACAGCACAGATTATCATCAATCATGTACAGGCAAGAGATGACGAGAAGATTGACAATATGGATCAGGCACTTGAGCGTGCAGTCAAAAATGGTGTAAAGAATCTTGTGGTACAGCCTACACACTTGATGCATGGCGCAGAGTATGATGAGCTTTCAGAGGCTGTAGAAAAGTATAAGGATAAATTTGAGTCTGTAAAGATTGCAGAGCCACTCCTCGGTGAGGTTGGAAGTGATGCAACAGTTGTAAATGAGGATAAAAAGGCCGTTGCAGAAATTCTTACAGAGGAAGCAGTAGAAAAGGCAGGCTATGACAGCCTTGATGCTGCAAAGGAAGAGGGCACAGCATTTGTATTTATGGGACATGGAACAAGCCATACAGCAAAGATTTCATACAGCCAGATGCAGAGCCAGATGACAGCTTTGGGTTATGAGAACGTATTTATCGGAACTGTAGAGGGTGAGCCGGAGGATACATCATGTGAGTCTGTCATTGAGAAGGTGTCAGCCGCTGGCTACAAGAACGTCATTCTTCGTCCGCTTATGGTTGTTGCAGGAGACCATGCCAACAATGATATGGCAGGAAGTGATGATGATTCATGGCTTTCACAGTTTAAGGCATCAGGAAAGTTTGATAAAATCGATACACAGATTAACGGACTTGGTGAGATTGAGGGTATCCAGAAGCTTTATGTTGAGCATACAGCGGCTGCTATGAGCAAGTAGCAGTTACTTAAATGTATAGTGGGGAAGCTATAAAATAACAGGAGCAGTATATCAGACATGAGAAAATTATTCAGAAACAAGTTTACTTATATCGTTGCAATGACACTGGTTTGTGCCATGAGCTTGGCAGCCTGCGGCAATAAGAATGCAAAAGCTGAAACAGAAAGCAAAAAAGCAGTGCAGGATGCGACAGAGAGCACAAAAAAGGCTGAAAAAACAGAAAAGATAGCACTTTCAGATGGTACATATACAGCAGAGTTTACTACAGACAGCTCAATGTTTCATGTGAATGATGCATACGACAACAAAGGTACACTCACCGTGAAGGATGGCAAGGCAACAATACATGTTACTCTCACATCCACACACATTGTCAATCTCTTTTTGGGAACAGCAAAGGATGCCTCAAAGGACAAGGCTGAGCTTTTAGAGCCAACTGTAGAGACTGTCGATTATGGCGATGGCACAACTGAGGAGGTCAATGCGTTTGATATACCGGTTCCTGTTTTGGATGAGGAATTTGACCTTGCACTTATCGGTACAAAGGGCAAATGGTATGACCACAAGGTAAAGGTCTCAAATGCCACACCTGCGGACGCAGATGCAAGCGTATCTGAAAGTGCAGGAAAAGAGCTTCCTGACGGAACATACAATATCAATCTCGATTTCGAGGGCGGAAGCGGTAAGGCGAGCATTGCATCACCGGCTGAGGTGACTATAAGCGGTGGAGCCGCTACTGCAACAGTGCAGTGGAGCAGTCCAAACTATGACTATATGATAGTTGACGGACAGAAATACATGCCTGTAAATACAGACGGCAATTCTGTATTTGAAATTCCGGTTAAGCTTGATACACCTATGCAGGTTATCGGAGATACAGTTGCTATGAGCAAGCCGCACGAGGTTGAGTACACACTCACCTTCCATTCAGATTCTGCTACAGAGGTGCTTGGTGAGGATGGAGAATAATTAAGCTATGCATGGAAGAAAAAAGATAATTATATATATATTGATATCAATTATAGGACTGTTCTGGCTGTCAGGCTGTGACAGTCCTTCTTCCGATTCAGGGAATACCGAATCGAAGGCTGAGGCAGAGGCACAAAACGGTCTTATATATAAGAGCAGTATGAAGCTTTTATATGCAAAGAATTTTTCTGTTGACTATTATGAGGGTGGATACAAGATACTTACGACAAAGGACGGTACCAAAATACTTACCGTGCCAAAGGGCAGAAAGACTCCAAAGGATATTGACAAGGATATTATTGTATTGAAGGAGCCTGTAAGTGATTTGTATCTGGTCGCATCAGGGGTGATGGATATGTTTGACAAGCTTGATGCAGTGGACACTATTAAATTTTCGGGGCTTGACAGTGATGGCTGGTACATTGATAGTGCAAGAAAGGCTCTTGAAAGTGGCAGAATGCTATATGCCGGCAAATATTCAAAGCCCGATTATGAGCTTTTGGTGTCAGAAAACTGTTCTCTTGCCATAGAAAATACTATGATTACCCATTCACCGCAGGTAACTGAAAAGCTTAAAAGTTTTGATATCCCTTCAATAATCGAGTACTCAAGCTATGAGGAGGAGCCGCTTGGAAGAGTGGAGTGGGTGAAGTTCTTTGGAGCACTCACAGACCGGGATGAAAAGGCCGATGAGCTCTTTAATGAGCAGGTGGATATTGTAAATCGCATCGCAAAGACAGATGGTACCGATACGGATGATGCCACAAAAAGTGATACAGTTGCATTTTTCTATATCACATCCAATGGACAGGTTCAGGTGCGCAAAAGCACAGATTATGTGCCAAAGATGATTTCACTTGCCGGTGGAAAATATATTTTTGATGCATCAAATGACGACGATACAGGCAGGTCAACCATGAATATGCAGCTTGAGGATTTCTACAATGGAGCAATAGATGCTGACTATCTGATATATAACAGTGCGATAGACGGCGGTGTGAAGAATCTGAATGAGCTTTTGGACAAGTGCCCGGTGCTTGCTGATTTTAGGGCAGTCAAAGACGGCAATGTATTTTGCACCACGAACGATATGTATCAGCAGTCTATGTCCATCGGATATATGATTGATGATATGCATTCGATGATTACAGGTGCACCCGACAGCGGCATGAAATATCTGTTTAAGCTCAGATAACTGTGATTTGTGGAATGTATGTGGTGGGCTGAATTGTTACAGGATATGACAGAATGCAGGAAAATCAATAGCACAAAAAGATAAAAATCGGAGCTACAACATGGAAAAAACCAGAAAAATAAGGTGTTTTACAACATTTATTATTCTTATAATCTTAATTATCATATTGCTTATTATGAATGTGTGTATAGGAACTGTACACATATCATTTAAGGCTGCATTTGTGACACTTTATGACCACTCAGACAGGGTAGGACGTATTGTGTGGGATATCCGCATGCCAAGAGCTATCGCAGCGATGATACTGGGCGGGGCATTAGCGCTTGCTGGATATCTTTTGCAGACTTTTTTTCATAATCCAATCGCGGGACCTTTTGTGCTCGGCATATCATCGGGAGCCAAAATGGTCGTGGCACTTGTTATGGTATTTTTACTTGGAAATGCCATACGTGTGAGCTCACTGGCTATGATTGCAGCAGCGTTTTTGGGAGCAATGCTTTCAATGGGCTTTGTGCTTATTATTTCAAGAAAGGTAAGCAGCATGTCAATGCTTGTGGTGAGCGGTGTCATGATTGGCTACATATGCTCTGCGGTGACGGAGTTTGTGGTGACATTTGCAGATGATTCCGACATAGTAAACCTGCATAACTGGTCAAGGGGAAGCTTTTCGGGCATGACCTGGGACAGTGTTGGGGTGATGAGCATGGTGGTGGGAATCACATTTATTTTTGTTTTTCTCATGTCAAAGCCCCTTATGGCATATCAGCTCGGAGAGTCATATGCCGTAAATCTGGGTGTAAACATAAAGCGCATCCGGGTGCTTCTGGTATTGCTTTCAAGCCTGCTTTCCGCATGTATAGTGGCGTTTGCGGGACCTATATCGTTTGTCGGAATAGCCGTGCCGCACATAGTAAAAAGCATGCTAAAGAGCACAAAGCCCATATATATGATACCGGCCTGCTTCCTTGGGGGAGCGGTGTTCTGCCTGTTTTGTGATTTGCTTGCGAGGATGATGTTTGCGCCTACGGAGCTTAGTATCAGCACGGTTACGGCAGTATTTGGTGCACCTGTAGTGCTGTTTATCATGATAAGACGCAGCAAGGAGAAAAATGTCTGATGGAATATTATTTTACTGCACAAAAGCTGGCCGTTGGATATGATAACAGGCCGCTCATTGAAAATATTGATTTTTCCCTGAAAAGGGGAGAGATTCTCACATTAATCGGGCCAAACGGTGCCGGTAAATCGACTATTTTAAAAAGTATTGCAAGACAGCTTTCGCTTGTGAGCGGTACGATATATCTTGATAAAAGTGATGTAGTGACGATGAATGGCAATGAATTTGCAAAGAAAATGGCTGTTGTGCTCACCGATAAGCTAAAGACGGAGCTTATGACCTGCTATGATGTGGTTGCGACCGGCAGATATCCATACACAGGCCGGTTCGGAGTACTTTCGGATGAGGACAAAAAGGCTGTGGATGAGGCGATGGAGCTGGTCAATGTATCACAGATAAAAGATAAGGATTTTACAAAGATAAGCGATGGACAAAGACAGCGGGTTATGCTGTCACGGGCTATATGCCAGCAGCCGGAGATTATAGTGTTAGACGAGCCTACCTCGTATCTTGATATAAAGTACAAGCTTGAGTTTTTATCAATACTCCAAAGGCTTAAAAGACAGAAGAATCTTACGGTTATCATGTCGCTCCATGAGCTTGATATGGCAAAGCGTGTGTCAGACCATATCATGTGTATAGATGGAAGATATGTGGACAGATACGGAACTCCCGAGGAGGTATTTACTGATCAATATGTTTCAGGGCTTTTTGGAATTACGGCAGGAAGCTTTGACGAAACAGGAGAGGATTTAGAGCTGGAAAAACCGGATGGAAGGGCGAGGATATTTGTCATAGCAGGAGGGGGCCTGGGCAGAAAAAGCTTCAGGAGCTTACAGCGAAAGGGTATCCCGTTTGCGACAGGAATCATCTATGAAAATGATCTGGATTATCCTGCGGCAAAGGCGCTTTCTGCTGAGATTGTCAGCGCAAGAAGCTTTGAGCCTGTAGACGATGCCCTTATTGAAAAGGCAAAGGAGCTTATTGATGCATGCGAGGGCGTTATATGTGACAGAACAGAGTTTGGCACATATGAGCAGTTTAACAGCAGACTTTATGAGTATGCAGTCTCTACAGGAAAAATTATAAAAATTCCTTTTCTTGAGGAACAATTGGCACAGCTTTAAGGAAGTTACTGTTCACACTACAGTTTAATATTCATGATAAAGCTACCACATAAATTCAGACAGCAGGTATATATATGGCAAAGGTAATTATGGTACAGGGTACAATGTCCAATTCAGGCAAGAGCTTTCTTGTCGCGGGCTTGTGCCGTATTTTCAGACAGGACGGATACAGAGTGGCACCGTTTAAATCACAGAACATGGCGCTCAACTCTTATATAACAGACGAAGGACTTGAGATGGGACGGGCACAGGTGATGCAGGCTGAGGCAGCAGGCATTAAGCCTATGGTGTGCATGAATCCTATTCTTTTAAAGCCCACAAATAACACAGGCTCACAGGTGATTGTAAACGGAAGGGTGCTTAAGAACATGCCGGCGAGAGAGTATTTTGCATACAAGAAAACTCTCATACCGGATATAAAAAAGGCGTTTAAAAAGCTTGAGGAGTATGCTGATATCATAGTGATTGAGGGCGCCGGAAGCCCGGCGGAGATTAATCTGAAAACAGAAGATATCGTAAATATGGGAATGGCAAAGATGGCAAAGGCACCGGTGCTTCTGGTGGGAGATATTGACAGAGGCGGTGTTTTCGCACAGCTGATCGGTACAGTGGAGCTTCTGGAAGCGGATGAAAGAGAGATGGTAAAGGGTCTGATTATCAACAAATTCCGCGGGGACAAAACCATCCTGGACCCGGGCGTTGTGATGCTGGAAGAAAAAACACACATCCCGGTGGTCGGCGTGGCG
>ENA-OPAK01000202-OPAK01000202.1-human-gut-metagenome-genome-assembly--contig:-NODE-202-length-24628-cov-2.522240_pt1 | contig 24628 bp, 19 predicted proteins | sample MGYA00241055_ERZ501426 | MGnify/ENA primary metagenome ERZ501426 (study PRJEB25962, sample SAMEA2042626) | human gut metagenome | biome: human gut; feature: human-associated habitat; material: faeces... | reverse complement strand
AAAAGGCGGAGAGTTAAAAAATATTACTCTGCCATTTACGGTGCAAAAGTGGGCCACTTACGCTGCAAAACATGCCCACTTTTCGTCCGTAAAGCATGCTTTCAGACTCAAAAAACCATGCTTTTATTCCTTTAATAGTATGATAAAAGTAAATGTATGTTAACCATGCAACGTTTTAACCTGATAAAATTAACATCCGTTGTATTTTAATTTTCCAGAACGGAAAATATTTTTGTCATAAGTTTTTACCACGTAACAAAGCCCATGAGCTGGGCGGAAAACATGATAAAACACAAAATAAAACGGGAGGCCTCTTCACAGAGACTTCCCGTCAGTTAACTTAAAACAATCAATAAAAGAAATAGATTGTCACGTTAAAATTATATGTTCGGCGGCACACACGGGGCACATCAGCCCCACTGCCGTCAGTCTTTATATTGATAATGTCTGGCTATTATCTTATGAAGAGCAGCTCACGATACTTAGGCAGAGTCCAGAGTTCGTCGGCAACGATAAGCTCGAGCTTGTCTATGTGGTAGCGTATCTCCTCCATCTTTGGAGCCACCGTGTCGTGATATGCAATGGCTTTCTCGCGCTCGCTTTCAATCTTGTTGGCCACCTTGCGCGCGTTGATAAGCTCGTCAACGCCGTTCTCTATTATCTGCGTGCGCTCGGCAATTTCCTCAATAATCTTGATGTTGCGCGAGCAGAGTTTCTCAACCTTCTCCTTAGAGAATATCTGCAGCATGTTCTGAACGTTCTTGGCCAGCTGGCTCTGATAGTGGGTTGCCACAGGTATGATGTGGTTCATCGACAGGTCGCCCATTACACGTGCCTCAATCTGTATGCGCTTGGTGTAGGTGTCCCATTTAACCTCGTTGCGGGCAGCAAGCTCTTTCTCGCTCATCACGTTCATGTCTTCAAACATCTTTATCGACTCCTTGCTCAGGTAGTTGTCGAAGATAAGCGGACAGCTTGTCTCGCAGTCGAGTCCGCGGCGCTTTGCCTCCTCAACCCACTCGTCAGAATATCCGTTTCCGTCGAAGCGTATGGGCTTGCAGGTCTTGATATCCTCGCGCAGTACGTCGATGATGGCGCTTGTCTGGTCTTGTCCCTTCTCGATGAGGGCGTCAACGCGCTTCTTGAAGTCGGTCAGAGCCTCAGCCACGGCTGTGTTGAGGGCTATCATGGCCGAAGCACAGTTGGCCTCACTGCCCACGGCACGGAACTCGAAGCGGTTACCTGTAAAGGCAAACGGACTTGTACGGTTGCGGTCGGTGTTGTCTATGAGCAGTTCGGGTATCTCAGGTATGTCGAGCGTCATGCCCTGCTTGCCTGCCACGTTGAACAGGTCCTTGCTGTTGCTGTTCTCTATATGGTCGAGCAGTTCTGACAGCTGCTTGCCGAGGAACGAAGATATGATTGCCGGAGGTGCCTCGTTGGCTCCTAAGCGGTGGGCGTTGGTGGCGCTTGAAATGCTAGCTTTCAAGAGTCCGTTGTGGCGATATACAGCCATCAGCACATTGACGATGAAGGTGATGAAGCGGAGGTTTTCTTCCGGTGTCTTACCCGGAGCCATCAGGAGGATGCCTGTGTCGGTTCCTAATGACCAGTTGTTATGTTTACCGGAACCGTTTACGCCTTTGAATGGTTTTTCGTGCAACAGGACACGGAAGCCATGTTTATGGCTGATCTTACGCATCAGGGCCATTACGAGCAAGTTATGGTCGTTCGCCAGGTTACATTCTTCGAAAATGGGAGCTAACTCGAACTGGTTCGGAGCTACTTCATTGTGGCGTGTTTTCAAAGGAATGCCTAATTTGAGCGATTCGATTTCCAGTTCCTTCATAAACTCCATGACACGAGTCGGAATAGCGCCGAAGTAGTGGTCTTCCAGCTGCTGGTTTTTCGAACTTTCGTGTCCCATCAACGTACGGCCGGTTAGCAATAGGTCGGGACGTGCAGCATACAAGCCTTCATCGACCAGGAAGTACTCTTGTTCCCAGCCCAGGTAAGCGTACACTTTCTTTACATCCGGATTGAAGTAATGGCAGACATCTGTGGCAGCCTTGTTGACGGCTTCGAGGGCTTTCAGCAGTGGGGCTTTGTAGTCCAGCGATTCGCCGGTATAAGCGATGAAGATAGTCGGGATGCAGAGTGTATCGCCTACGATGAAAGCGGGAGAGCGAGGGTCCCAGGCGGAATAGCCGCGTGCCTCGAATGTGTTCCGGATACCGCCGTTGGGAAAACTGGATGCATCCGGTTCTTGTTGGATAAGCAGTTTGCCCGAGAAGCGTTCTATAACATTACCGTCATCACCGAATTCAATAAAGCCGTCGTGCTTTTCGGCAGTTCCGTCAGTCAGAGGCTGGAACCAATGAGTGTAGTGGGTAACATTAAAGGTCTTTGCCCAATTCTTCATGCCATTGGCTATCATGTCGGCCATTTCACGATTGATAGGGGTACCTTTCTCGATTGCGTTTATTACTGCTTTATAAGCCTCACTAGGCAGATATTCCTGCATTTTTTTACGGTCGAATACGTGGTTGCCGTAATAATCAGCTAACTTTTCAGAGGGGTAGTCAACTTTAACGGGGCGTCTGTTGGCTAACTCCTGTAGAGCAAAAAATCTCATTTTGGACATGTTGTCTTTCTTTTACTGGTTGTTGGCTGCAAAAATACTGCTTTTTGATTAATAATTCGCTATATCGCTAATCATTTTTCATTTCTGTTAAGGATGTTAATTAAGTATTATCATGCGTCAGCCTGTTGGTTTTTGTTTATATTTGCTCTTCAAACAATGAAAAGAAAGTACATTGATGCACTATATACGGATTGTCAGCTTGATTATATTTTGTCTTTTGTTACCTTTAGCTGTTCAGGCTAAGAGGGAAAAGGTTGATATGCCCGACAAGCCGATGGTGTCCGATTCCATTCTTCAGTGTATTTTCCAGTTTTCGCCGTTCTATTCCCGTATCATTGATGAGTATAAGGCTGATTTATATATAAAAGGAAAAGTAAAGGTACATAAGCGCAATCACCTTATCCGCTATGTACCGTCCATGTTTCGTTTCGAAAAACACATCAATGATTACCTTATGGAATCTCTTAGTGAGCTGCATTATACGGCCCCTGATATATACGACCGTAAGATAAAAGCGGTATCCACTACATTTCCACGTAACAGGGGACAGATAACGGATGTGATGGATTATTTGAACATGAATATCTATTCTTCTTCATTGATGTCCGATAAACTTCTTTCTCCGTTGGATAAGAAATCTAGCAGATATTATCATTATTTATTGGATTCTATAGCTGGTTCTTCCGACTGCCAGCGGTATAAAATACTCATTATTCCCAAATTCCGTGGTACACAGTTGGTCAGTGGATATATGTGGGTTAGTGATCAGATATGGACTATTCGTGAACTTTATATTGAAGGCGTTTATGATGTGATCCGCTTCAAGGTCCGTGTCAAGATGGGAGAGGAGGGCGATGTGGAGTTTCTGCCGGTGCAGTTTGATTTGAATCTTGTTTTTAAGTTTCTAGGTAACCATCTGGAAATGGATATAGGAGCCTGGTTGAAGTACAATGAGATTAAATTTTATGAAGGAGCCGCCCGGCGTAAATCTCAAAAGAAGCATCGCCATGACCTGACGGAATCCTATAAGCTGACTTGTGATTCGGAACAGCTGATAACAGATAAGGAAAAGTTCAATGAGCTGCGTCCCATTCCGCTGTCCGCTTTGGAGGATTCTTTGTATAGAAGTTATGCTTTACGTCAGGATACGCTTTTACGCGTACCGAAAAAAAAGAAGAATGAACATTTGGAGTTTTGGGGGGAGTTGGGTGACATGCTTATCAGTAGTTACAATGTGAATTTGTCCAGCATGGGGAGTGTGCGTTGTTCTCCACTTATTAATCCGGTGTTGTTGGATTATAGTCACAGCAGGGGTTTTTCATATAAGCAGAAGTTTAAATACAGTCGGCTTTTTCATGATGGACGTATACTTAGAATCAGTCCGCAGATAGGTTATAATTTTACACATAAGGAACTTTATGTGAAAGCGGATGCCGATTGGCAATATTGGCCGGAAAAGCAGGCTAGTTTTGAGGTTAGTGTAGGTAACGGTAACCGCATATATAGTAGTGTCGTATTGGATCAGCTAAAGCAATTGCCCGATAGTACCTTTAATTTTGACCAATTGGAGTTGGATTATTTTAAGGATGTGTATCTCAATCTGTTCCATAATATAGAAATAGTGAACGGCTTGTTTATTAAAGCAGGTGTTTCCGTACATTGGAGGTATCTGATAAATAATTCGAAAGTCATTCTTGAAAAGCCGTTGCCTGATAAGGATTGGGCTGCATTGCGAGGTATCAGATCAGAATACAATAGTTTTGCACCTCGTATACGTATTGAATGGACTCCCGGTATGTATTATTACATGAACGGTCGCCGGAAGATGAATGTAGGTTCCAGTATGCCTACTTTTATGCTGGATTATGAACGGGGCATTAAAGGTGTATTCAAGAGTACGGGTGCTCATGAACGTTGGGAGTTTGATATACAGCAAAACTTGAAACTGAGCGGAATCCGAAGTATCGGTTATCGCATTGGGGGGGGGATGTTTACCAAGCAGGAAGATATGTATTTCGTGGATTTTGCCAACTTTGCCCGTCGTAATCTTCCCGAAGGATGGAATGATGATATTGGTGGTACTTTCCAATTGTTGGACGGACGTTGGTATAACTCCTCACGTCAGTACTGGCGGGGGAATTTCACCTATGAGTCTCCTTTTATTCTCTTGAAACCCTTAAACCGTTGGCTGGGGTTAGTCCAGCAGGAGCGCTTGTATGGTGGTATCCTGTTCATGCCACATCTTAATCCATATATCGAGTTGGGTTATGGCATCGGTACACATATATTTGATGTGGGGGCTTTTGTAAGCACTATCAACGGGCAATTTGATACCTTTGGTTTTAAATTCACTTTCGAGTTATTTAATAAATAATCCTGTTCAAACAATCTGTTTGGTTTTCTGTTTATTACAACATAACAGAAACTAAACAGTGTATGCATTATAAAATATTTTTATGTGTCCTTTTGTTCCCGGTTTCATTATCAGCTCAAAACGGGGAATTATCTTTAACATTGGAACAATCTGCCAGCCTGATGAACAAGGGCAGCCGCACGTTGCAAATGGCGGATAAGGCTATAGAGATAGCACGCAGTGAGCGACAAAAGATGAATGCTTTTTGGTATCCGTCTTTGAATGCATCGGGTGCATACGTCCATTTGTCCAACAATATTGAGGTCAAGGAACCTTTAAAGCAATTTACCGATCCGGCAAAAGACTTTGTACATTCCATTGTGCCCGATGATAAATTTATTTCTTCTATTCTTGATAATATAGGTGCGCATACCCTTACTTTTCCTTTGTTAGAACGTAACCTGACAACCATAGATGCTAATGTGATGTGGCCGCTTTTTACAGGCGGAAAACGAATTTTTGCAAGCCGTATCGGCAACCGTATGGTAGATTTGGCCAAAGCAGGTAGGGAAGAGGCGGGAGCTACTTTGCAATCGGAGCTGGTGGAAACTTATTATGCTTTGCGTCTGGCGCAAAGAGTGGTGGATGTACGCGAGCAAACCTTTCTAGGCTTACAGAAACATTACCGTAATGCTATGAAACTGGAGAAGAACGGTATGATAAATAAGGCCGAACGCCTCTTTGCCCAGGTCACTATGGATGAAGCCAGACGTGAGTTGGAATCTGCCCGGAAAGATTTGAATGTGGCGCAAAATGCCTTGAAAGTCTTGTTGAATGTGGAAGACGCCATATCCATCAACCCCAGTTCTCCTTTGTTTATGAACCATGATCTGCCCGATGAACTTTATTTCAAGAATCTGGTAAGTACCGGCAACTATATAGTAAGTAAATTGCGAATACAGGAGGCGATGGCAGATAATCAATTGAAAATCAGTAAAAGTGCATATATTCCTACCATTGCATTGTTTGGAAAGCAGACACTTTATGCAGAGAATCTTCCGAAAAACCTGATGCCCCGTACTTTGGTAGGAGTGGGTTTTACTTGGAATATATTCGACGGGCTGAACCGTGAAGCCAATATCCGTCAGGCGCGTCTTACTAAACAAACTTTGCAACTGGGAAGGGAAAAGGCTCAGAATGAATTGGGTGTTTTGGTAGACAAGTTATATAGCGAAATTCAGAATGCAAAGGATGATGTCGCCGCACTCAACACCACGATTGAGATGAGTCGTGAATTGGTACGTATCCGTAAAAAATCCTTTCAGGAAGGAATGGCTACCTCTACTGATGTGATTGATGCAGAAACCATGTTGTCCAAGGTGCAGATTGCTTTTTTGCTGGCTTATTATAAATATGATGTGGCACTGGCATCTCTGCTCTCTACTTGCGGAATGCCCGAAAGCTTTTGGCAGTATAGCCGTACCGGACAAACTGAGAACTTTATATTCGGAAAATAATAAAAAAAGAAAACAATATGGAAAAAGAGAAGAAACAGTTAGGAGTCGCTTTTATCGTTGTTCTTGTGGCCATTGTTATGGTGTCTGCCATTGGGATTATAGCTATGAGCGATAAACCGGTTGTATTGCAAGGGCAGATAGAAGCTACTGAAATACGGATTTCTGGAAAACTTCCCGGTCGAATTGATACCTTTTTGGTCCGGGAGGGACAGTATGTAAAGATGGGTGACACCTTGGTTGTGATTAACAGTCCTGAGGCTTGGGCGAAGTTCCAGCAGGTAAATGCCTTGGAAGATATTGCGAAATTTCAGAACAAGAAAATAGACGACGGTACACGTCGGCAGATAGTCCGTTCGGTAGAAGAATTGTGGAACAAGTCAAAGAGTGACTTGCAACTGGCCAAGGTGACGTATGGCCGTATTCAGGCGCTTTACAAAGATAGCGTGGTCACCAGTCAGCGGAAAGATGAAGTGGAAGCCATGTATAAAGCTGCTGTTGCCGCCGAACGGGCGGCGCATCAACAATTCCTGTTAGTGAAGGACGGAGCGCAGAAAGAGGATAAAGAGAGTGCCCGCTCCTTGGTGGATGCGGCTCGGGGCACTGTGAATGAGGTTCAGGCCTTGTTGATGGATGCCCGCCTCACAGCTCCCGAAGACGGACAGATATCAACCATCTACCCCAAGCGTGGAGAACTGGTAGGAGCGGGGACTCCCATTATGAGCTTGGTAGTATTAGATGATTGCCATGTAGTGCTTAATGTCCGTGAGGACTATATGCCTTATTTCCGTATGAACAAGAATTTCATGGGAGATATTCCGGCTCTTGATGTAAAAAACAAGGTATTTAAAATCAATTACATCAGCCCGTTGGGGAGTTTTGCCACTTGGCGTTCTACCAAGCAGACGGGGACATACGATATGAAAACTTTTGAAATTCATGCGCTGCCTGTAGAGCCGATGGAGGGATTAAGACCGGGTATGTCCGTCTTGGTAAATCTGGATGAATTGAAATGATAGAAGGATAGCTGTGTTATTCTGATTGCAGTGAATGGTAAATATAAATGAACTACTTGAATGAAAGAATCTCCTTTTATAGCGGTATTGAAACGTGAACTGGACCGTATGGTTTCCCGGCGCATTTATTTTGCATCGTGTATCGTCTTGCCTTTGTTTTCTATCTTCTTTATGGCTACAATTTTTGGTAACGGACAGATGGAGAATCTGCCTGTGGGTGTTGTGGATGGTGATAATACAGCCACTTCTCGTGAGATAATTCGTATGACCGAGGCTGTTCCTACTTTCCGCATCACTCGGCATTATGCTGATGAAGTGGAGGCCAGGGCAGATGTGCAGCGGAAAAGTATTTATGGATACCTCAGTATTCCGTCTGGTTTTGAAGCAAAGGTGATGGATGGTAAGGAAACAGCTCTGACTTATTATTACCATTATGCATTGATGAGTGTGGGAAGTGAGATTCACGGAGCATTTCAAAGTTTGTTGAAAAGCATCTCGGTAGTTCCCATTGTCACTCATGCTGTGGCACTGGGTATAAATCAGGAAGAGATAGAATCTTTTCTGTTACCGGTTACCACACAGAATCATCCGTTATTTAATCCTGATATGGATTATTCGGTCTATCTTACACAGCCATTCTTCTTTGTTTTTCTGCAAGTTATCTTGTTGTTGGTCACTACATACTCCATTGGCAGTGAAGGGAAATTCCATACTTCAGCCAATTGGCTGGCAGTGGCAGATGGGAATATCTGGGTGGCGGTCACTGCCAAGTTACTTCCATACAGTTTTATCTTCATCGTTATGAGTATTCTGGCAAACTATGTCTTTTTTGGTGCCATGCATATACCGATGGATTGTGGTTTTTGGGCGTTGAATTTTACTTCGGCACTATTGGTCATTGCTACGCAGGCACTGGCGGTTTTTCTGTTCTCTCTTTTTCCTGCGTTGAGTATTATTATCAGTATCGTTTCCATGGTAGGATCGTTAGGCGCTACCCTTGGCGGGGTTACCTTTCCGGTGCTTCACATGTTTGCACCGGTGTACTATGCCTCTTATCTTTTCCCCGTCCGTCACTTTGTCGAGATTGGACAGAATCTTCTTTATGGCAACTATGGTTATGCGTATATGTGGGGCAATGTAGCCTGTCTGCTGTTGTTCCTTATTCCTCCTTTATTGTTGTTACCTCATTTGAAACGCTCTTTAATCAGTCGGAAATATGACGATATTGAATAATATATTAGCTGTATCTTGGCACGAGTTTCGTGTGATGTGTACCCGCTATTCCATTTTATTGGTACTCAGCGGTGGCATCTTTGTGTATGGATTACTTTATAACTATATGTATGCTCCCAATGTGGTACGCGATGCTCCGGTGGCAGTAGTGGATATGAGTCGCACTCCGTTAAGCCGCAGTTACATCCGTTTGCTGGATGCCACTCCGCAGGCCCAAGTACTGACAAATAATGCTGATTTGCAGCAGCTGGACTCCAATCTGCTTTTGTATCAACTTGAGCTTGACCGCCTGTTTGAATCAAAGCCGGTTTATAAAAATCTGTGCCGTCACTGGTTATTTCGGTCAACTGAAGATTCTCAAGAAATTTGCAATTAGTTTTATTAAGCTTAATATTACCCACTGTATATTCTGTGTCTTTAGGAGCCGGATCGTTATGCTTAACAACAGCAATTTTAATACCGTCAGGTGCCTGACACTCAACATTTATACCGTCGGCTTCGGCTGAACTCTTATCCGTAAACCACGCCTGAATGCCGCAAAAGCCGGCAAGTGCAACAGTGAACAGAACTATTAAATTTTTAGCAATCATTCTGCCCGTTTTTCTGTTGGGCGCAGTAGAGTTTTTCATTTTTGCCCCTTATTCTTTACCAAAGTAAACTGAAACAAATCCGTTTGCTTTCAGAGTTTTGTTATGGAAAACAGTTGTTTTTCTTTTGGTTGCATCTCTTACGATGTTTTCAAAATTCATCACAAACGGTCTGTCAACACCGGAGAATGTAATTACAATCGGCAGATTGCTCATACCTTTCAGCATTGAACACAAATCGTTAAATGCAACAGTAAGATCTGCCTGCTTTTTATAAACATTATATACGCTTGCGCCGCTCTGTGAAAAGCCTGCAAGCACAACACCCTTTTTACTTCTGCATATGCAAAGAGATCTTACGCTTTTCTGTGCGTTTATAAGCTCGTCTGCGATTGAAAGCTTGCCGAATTTTGCAAGCTCTTCGGCATATTTTGAAACAACTGCAACACTGCCGAAGCCGTAGTCACGAACGAACAAATCGCCTGTATCCTTGACAGATTTAATCTCATCCTTAGCAAGGCTGATTTTTTCGCTTGCTTTCTTTTCGGCTTTGCGAATTTCAGCCTGAGCCTCTTTTTTAACCTCGGCAACCTTGGCTTTCATACGCTTTTCACAAGCTTTTTCTGCAAGCTCAACCTTTTTGTCAACCGACTTATAAGCCTTTTTAAGCTCAGAAGCGTGAGCGGCATTGCTTGCGGCTGATGATTTAAGGTTGGCTTCCTTAATTTCAGCAAGTTCATTCTTGTGAGTTTCTTCTTTATCTGCAAGCTCTTTAAGATGCTTTTGCTCTGTTTCATTTGCCTTTGCCGCAAAATCCGCATTCAGCTTTGCTACATAAGTGTTATGTTCAACCTCTGCATCGTTGAATTTATTGTTAAGCGATTCAACCTCTGCCGAATGAGCGTCATTCATCTGCTGTTTTTCTTCAGCAAAATCGGCATTCATTTTATTGACTGTTTCCTTGTGCTGAACACGCTCATTCTGAAGTGTTTCCGTAAGATTTTCATTTTTCTCGGTTAGGTCGGTAATCCTGCGGTTATCCTCTTCAATCTGCGCATGGCACTTTTCAAGGCTCTGTGTAAGAGCCGTAATCTTTGCAAGTTGTTCGGCAACCTGAGTTTCAAGCTCTGCAATATGAGCCTTCTGCTCGGCGATAACAGTTTCCTGCTCTTTCACCTTTGTCTGCAAACGAGCATTCTCCTGCACAAGCACGAGAATTCTGTTATTTAATTCTACTATTTTTTTATTGAGTGTGTCAATAGTCTGATTGAGTTCATCAATCGTTTTATTCAACTCTTCAATAGTATCTTTTAACTGCTGATTTTCTTCCTCAAGCTCGGCAATTCTCTTTTCTGCCTCCATCAACTTGAGTTTTGTCTGCTGAAGCTCTTTCTTAACCTCTTCAAGTTGGTCTTCAAGAGCAGAAACCCTGCCCCTGAGAGTGAGAATCTGCTGTTCTTTCTGATCAATTATAACCTTTAAATTCTTGATTTCATTCGTGAGGTCAAGAATTTTCTTTTCGCGTTCACGGATTTCACGAAGGCGGATTTCCATCTCCTCTTTACGAACAGCATCAAGCTGTGCCTGCATAACCGCCTCGCGGGTCTTCTGCGGCTTTGATTCTTCCTCGGCAATTCGTGCATTTTCAGCGTCGTACTGTTCCTTAAGGATTGAACGAAGTCCCGGGTTTGTAGCAATAGACATCATAAAATGCTGGAATCCCATCGCAAAGTAAACATCCTGCTGAACAGTATCTGTCATTTTGCCGTTGTATTCCTCGCTTACAACCTCAAAGCCTTTACGCTTGTAACTGTCGAGAAAGTTCCACAGCTCAACCACTCTTTTAAAGTTGGGGTTCTTTTTGAGAAGGTTGGTCTGCATGAGCGGCGGACGAACCTCAGGCTCTTTTGAGATTTCCTTAATCAACTGAGTGTTTAAAAACTCATTGAGGGTTGTTCTGATTCTTCTGATTCGGTCAAAGTCCGAAAGCTGAGAAACATCAAGAACATCAAGGTCATCTGCAAGAGTTTCGTGAGATTCATTTATATAGTTAAGATTAAAATCTACTTTTTTCTCATTAAAATCAATGTGGCGAACCATAGAAATTTTATTATAGCTGTCGTTCGGCACATCTTTCATTTTTGAATATTTATCGTCAACAAAGTGAAGCGCTTTGCGAATCAGCGTCATAAGCACACGGTTTTCATAAATAGCAAAGCTTTCCTCACGCTCAATTGTGAGGATTTTGTTAGGCGTTACCATATCACCCTCAACCTTGGCAATAAAGTTAGTGTGCTGCGAAAGGTGCTTAACCGACTCGGGGCCAATCTTTTTCGCAAGCTCAACTCTAACAACATTGTCAACCTGCTTAATAAAACGGCGCTGTTCGTCTATTGCTTTCTGAATGTACGGAAGTGTTTCCTCAATGGCAACAACCCATTCCATATCAATTACCTTTTCGTTGGTCTTACCGTCGAGCTTATCCTCGCCCTTATCGCCGTCCTTAAGGCCTTCTGTTATGTAATTGTAAGTAAAATCATTTTTCAGAATGTCCTGCATATACATATATGCTCTGAAATATTTACCAAAATCAGCCATTGATTTTTCTCCAATCAGATAGTTTTACCGCTAAAGGAACAAAGTCCTTTCACCAAGCAAAGGGCGAACAGAGTTCGCCCTGAATTGCTAAAATTATACAAGCTTCTGAGCATACGGAGATAATCCTTGCTCTCAGTCATATTTTCTTCGCCGAAAAGCTCGTCAATATACGCACAAAGGCCATCTATTTCATCACGAATGTATGAAAGATTGAGTGACTCAAATTTTCTAAATACCTTGCGGGCAAGAACATAGTCAAGACCGTCAAGCTCTGTACCGCCTGTTCCGACATAAGCAGGAACAAAGTCACGAAGCTGCTTTACAATACGGTTACCAAAAGCTATGCGGAAATGCTCAATAACATAATCATCCAGAAGGGCAATCTTTTTGAGGTTCTCTTCCGAAACAACAAATTGAACCTTAGCGGCATTGAGGATGTACTCAAAATGTTTGTATGAAATGTATACAGAGTCTGTGAGAGGTGCGTCAAAAGGAACACCCTTTGTGTCGATGTTAATCGGCATAGCACGGTCATAAACCTTATCTGTGATAGCAAATGTCGAGTCATCGTTATTCGCAGTACCGATGTACCACATATTCGGCGGAATTTTGAGCTGACCGTTCACGATATGCTTCGGGTCAGACGGCCAAGAGTTCGGGATGATATCAACAACCCACTCATCTCTTGACGGCATTTCAAGAATTGAAAGCATCTCGGCAAAGTAATACTCAACTCGAGCGATATTCATCTCATCGAGGATTACCGCATAGATGTTTTCGTTATACGATGCCTCATACATTGCACGGAGAAGCTCGGTTTCGTTGAACTTCTTTGTAAATTCGTTGAAGTAACCGAAAAGCTCTGTTCTGTCGCGCCATGACGGCTGAACGGAAGCAACGATTGAAGGATTGTTTACAAACTTACCAAAGGCGTAAGCAAGTGAAGTTTTACCTGTACCTGAAATACCCTGAAGGATAATAAGTCTGGTAGACGCAAACGCAGCAACAAAAAGTCTGATAAGCTTAATATCGTAGTAAAGACCAAGCTGTGAACAAGCAAAGAGTCTGAAACGCTCACAGAACTCGGGAAGTGTGATATCGTTGTCATAAACCGGCGGAACATAATCTGCCCAAAGCTTGTCGATTTCCGTAAGCTTGTAGAAACGGCTTTCGCCTGTGTCCTCTTCTTCGCCGTTGTTGAGCGACTCGATTTCTTCGCCTGTAAGCTCTGAAATCTCGTTGGGGTTAAGACCAATCTGTGAAACCTTCATAGAGAGAATCTTATCCTTTTCAAGGTTAAGTCTCATAACCTCTTTGTTGAGTGCCTGAACCTCTTTAACAAGAGAATCTGTATCTTTTCTCCTTCTGTGCGAACGAATAAACTTTTTTACAGCGACGACAATAAGCCATACGCAAAGTGCAAGCACAGCTACCAGAAGCACAATGGCAATAATCGCAATTACCCATGCGAGGCCGCCAAGCTCCGTGGTATAGGCATTAATAATGTTTACATAAGCGGAAAAATCAAAGGCATTGCCTACTCCGCCAAATAACCCGGTGATTATTGACCATAATGAGCCAAAAAACTGACCGAGAAATTCAAAAAGAAATTTAAATACTGTATCCACGGTACTTCGTCTCCTTAAAAAAATCTACTCTCATCTTTTGTGTAAGAACACATTTCTAAATTCCTATCTGAAATCTGTCATAAAGGACAGATTCTTCAAGGCGGGCGGCCAATGACCGCCCCTACAGTATGTAACTGTATTTCTTTCTCAGCTTTGAAACTGAGAAAGAAATATACCGTTACGATAAACGCTATGAATGCGTTAGGGACAAATTTGTCATAACTTAATCGGAATTATCAGCGGAATTATTGCCGTCAGCAGGTGTTTGTACTTCGGGCTCATTTTCCGCCTTGTCCTGATTTTCTCCGACGGAGGCAAGATATTCCTCAATAGCTCTCTTTTTCTGTTCTTCGGTAAGCTCGGCGGAATCAACCGCAAGCTTTGCCTCTTCGAGAGTTTTTTCCTTATTGTAGGCAAGCAGGTTGAGAACAACACGAACCGCTTCATAAACAAAGAAAATAATCATCGGAAGCAGAACGCAGAGGAAAAATCCAAGCTGAGTTCTGATAAAGCTTAAAAAGTTACCCACGCCGCCAATCTTCGTACCTGTGTACTTGGCAACAATAGTCGAAGAGGTTTGAAGATCCTTATCGGGCTCGGGGTTGGTTTTCTTATTGTCACCCTGTGTTCTGTAGTAGGTAATGTTGTCATCCTTAACAACCTCAACAATTCGGTGGGTGTTAAGAACGGACTCACCGTTGACTGTGATTGGGAATGTAACAATGTCACCTTTCTGATATTCATATGAAGGGTCATTTGTAACATCACTGAAAATTAAATCACCAACGTTAATTGTGTCCTCCATTGAATCAGTCTGAACGCTGAGGGGTGCAATGCCGAAAATATTGGGGACCCCTGATGATTTGGATGTTAATGATAATGTAACAATAAGTATTGATACTACCAAAACCAGTATAACAACAATATCTATAATAACATTGATTATCTTTTTTAACACTTTTTTCATGCAAGGGGACTCCGATCAAATAATTTGCTTAATATTATGTTTTACTAACTGTTAATTTATAAATTACTTATCAGCTGTAATTGTGAACTTGATGTTTGGCATATCGTTACCAGCATTTGCATCCTGGCAATCCTCATCCTGGCCTTCAAACCATACGATAAGCATATAGTACTTAGCATCATTCTGATTAAGAGTACCAGCATTAACAGAGATTGAGTTACTCTTTGTTGAAACAGCTGAAGCAGCTGCTTTGATTGCACCTTGTGTGTCTTTTACGCCTTCACCAACATATTCAACAGGATTAGCAGCGTCATCACCAGCAGCACCGTAAATGTTCTTTCTAAAATCATCAGCACTTACAACCGTTGCATTTTTACGAGCGTCGTCTGCTGTACAATCAGAAGGAACAAGAGCTACACGGAGGTAGTTTTTACCTCTTGTAACAGCTGTTTCATTAATTGTTGCTGTAATCTTAACATTATTAGCAGGCTCAGCACCTGTGTTCTTAACATTGAGCATATTGCAGAATACATTGTCTTCAGCAGCAGGTGTGCCAACACCAGTAATTTTCTCACCGTTTTTAGCAGCACCTGACAAACCATTATCAGCCTGAGCTTTGTACCAGTTTTCACCGTCATATGATGATGCCGGCTGGAGAAGATTTGGAGCTTCATCTGTACCAAAGTTATAGTTGAGGTTGTCTGTCCAATCAGAAGTTCTGCTTGATACTAAGAGCAATGACTTCTTAGATGTCTGAACAGAGATACCTTTTGCCTGAGTTGTTGTGTCAGTTGTGAACCATGCAAATGTTGCAGTTCCGAGTGCGAGCATTGCCACGAGGAGCATTGCTACGGAAGAGATTAATAATCTCTTTCTTGACGTTGTTTTCATAGAGTAATTCCTCCTAAATAAAATTAATTTTTGTCCCTAAAACACCATAGGGATTTTTTGCTATATCAGTGCCGAGGCACATAATACCAAGTTTATAATTTCGTCATACCGTAGCGGCGATCAGTGATCGCCATTCGTTTCCGACGGAAACGACCAAGTATTAACATTTTCGTTTCGTCCCAAGTTTACACTTGTGACGACTGGCGGTCACTGACCGCCGCTACAATCACCACTCACAAAAATATTTGTCCAATGCCCATTTTTGTGGGTTGTTGTCTATGTATTTACAAATTTCTTTATAATCTTTTTCATTCCGTATGATGTGGTCATAATACGATTTTTGCCACACCGAATAACCGACTTGTTTGGTGACAATGGATTTTAAATGCCTTACGATTTGCGATATTGACGGAGAAATCGAATCTTCCACACCAGACGCTGACAAAAACAAAACAAAATGTATATGATTTGGCATTACAACATATTTATCTAATTCAACCAAACCTTTATAAGCTGACTCAATGCTGTGAATCGTTTTATCAACGATCCTTCCGACATCATTGAGTAATACCCCTGATTTGTCATTATCAAATGCAAGACATTCGCTATCTACTCTGCCAAACAAGCACCTATGGTCTTTTGCGCATACCGTTATGAAATATGCACCGCCTTGTGAATAATTAAAATTTTCAAGCCTGTTTCGTTTGCGTAAAAAACATTTTTTATAAACCATAACCGTTGTTTTTCGTCGTCCCAAGTTTACACTTGTGACGATTGGCGGTCACTGACCGCCGCTACTTTGCTGTGGATTCTTCATCGTCACGAACCGAGAACAGCATTCTCATTCTTACATGACCGTTTCGGATATCGTCGATACATTCGGGGTCGTTACCCTCAATCCAGATTACGATTGTGTATTTATCAATATCGCCAACCTTGAATTTTTCGGTTGATGTTTTATAAACTTCCTTATCGCTTACAAACTTTGTGCAATCGGTTTCGGCTTTACTTCTGTCTTTGTACTGACCTTTGCCGTAAATTGAGCTCTTGCCGTTTTTGTAAATCATAACTCGGGTTGCTTCATCTGCCGACTTAGCCGCACCTGTGATTTCAAGCACTGCATCATAGTCAAGCTCAACCTCTCCGTTATTTTTACAATAGAAAGTATAAGCAACATAGTTTTTGCCGTTGTGCGCACCGTCCTTGCTTGTGTCAAGGTCAACAGGAAGCCATGCATATGTAATGTTTGTAACATCCTTAACCTGCTTCGCTGTAAGTGAAGCACACTGAGTTTTGAAGTCAGCGTCTTCGCTAAGCACGATACCTTTTTTTACGGCAGGAGAATCAATGCTGATAATCAAGTCGCCCCATTGCGTTACAAGCGTTGAAACAATGAACAGAATAAGAAGAATGATTATGCAGACCGAAAGGATAATGCTCAAAAGCCGTCTGCGCTTTTTGTATTTTACAATCTCGATTGAATCATTTTTTACATGAAAATGTTCAATCTCGGCATCTGCCATTTTCTTATCATTTAAGCGACTTAACTCCTCGGGAGTAATCGGTTGTTCAATTTTTGTTTTCTTTTTTCCGAACAAGTTTTTCTCTCCCCTCAAAGTTGTATCCGTTTAACTGTCGGATTGTGCGTATTTCATTAACCCATAATTTTTCTCCTGTCTGAAATCTGCGTTGAATGACAGTTCCTCCAGGGCGGGCGGCCGATGACCGCCCCTACGGGATCTTGTTTAATTATGATATTGGTCTATTGTCCTTATCGCATCCGATAAAGCCAAGCTGTACAGAAAGCTGTGCATCCTGAACATCGTCATCACACTCGGGGTCGTTACCCTCAATCCAAAGGCGAACTGTTACCTTAACAGGTTCGAGCTGATTAAGATGGAAAAGTCTTGTGTTGTTTGAGTAAACCATTGAACCTGACGGCAAATCAAAGGTTGTCTGTCCGTTTACGGGAGTGCTTCTGTTCGGCTCATAAATTGTTGTGCCGTTGCCTGTTCCCTCGGCTGTGAAATCAACTCTCGCACAATTTACTACATCAGCCTTTGCACCGGTTGATTCTGTCGATACCTTTGTACCGTCATCAGCGCCTGCTTTTGTGCTTTCGGTTGTGAGGTGAACCCACATTTCCTCGGTTGCGATGAAGTAGCATTCAAACTCAAGGTAGCTGTGCTTGTTAGGCTCTCTGACTGTGCCGCGCTGATTGGTGAACTCTGTACCCTCTCTTGTTGTAACAGGGTCAAGCACCGTATCTTCAAGGCTTGAACCGTGCTTTTTAAGGTAATCGTCAATCATCTCGTTCGTGATTACCTTGCCATATTTATCAAGGTCTTTGCCGTGGTTTTCCATACTTACTTTGAGCTGAGCGGCAAGGCTGATATTGAGGTCAAGCTTGTCAACGCCCGCAAAAGTGTTTACCGAGAACCACGCAACCGTAGCTGTCGTCATTGAAAGAAGGGTTATGATTGCAACAAAAACAATCAGCCTTTTTCTCTTTTTAAATGGAACTTTGTCGCTGACCATCTTATCAATAATCCTGTTAAAAAGGCCCATAAAAACCCTCTCCTCATAAAAATAATGCGCTAAAATGACACACCGCTGTACAAAATATAATAATATTCTATACCTCAAACGCACATTTTGCAATGATTATTTGTCCTCTGTCATATTTTTTGGATGAATTCACAAGATTTTCACATTGCATTTGTGCATTCCTCTAAACTTTTCTTTTTCGATAATATTTTAGCGGACTTAATCTGCTTGTCTTTTATTCATATTCTAACCTTTAAAATGATATAAAAAAACAAAAAATCCCCTTTTATTAAGGGGATTTTAGGTTTACAATAATAACAAACGACATTTAATAAATCTTGAGGTAAAAGTTACAACCGTGTAACTTATTTTGTTATATTGCTGTTTTAAATTATTTAATTTTGTTTTCTCACTATTTTGTACTCATCATAAAGTTGAAAGTAATGACAGGTGTCTGTGCTTCGGGTTAAAAACCTTGCCATTTCGTCCTCGTCAAGGTTGATATTGCAATAATCACCGAATTCGTCATCACTGACAAAGTTTGCACAAAATTCGCATTGGTCAGCCATTATGTCCACCGTCCTTTTTAAGAAACTCATATTTGTCATAGCTGAACGGAACATAATTCTCGAGCTGATTGAAAACCTCTTCTTCGGTATCGGCAATCGTGTAGAGTCTGTTACAGGCATTGGTCATAAACTTTTCACTTACGGCATTGTCAAGCATTGCAAGCATTGAGTTATAGTAGCCTTTTACATTATATATAATGATAGGCTTTGTGTGTCTGTTAAGCTGCTTTAGTGTGAGAACCTCAAAAAATTCTTCAAAAGTACCCATACCGCCGGCACAGATTACAAAAGCGTCCGCTTTATCTTCCATAATACCTTTGCGTTCACGCATTGTATCTGTTACAATAAGTTCGGAGCATTTATCGAAAACAACACCCACATCAATAAAAAAATCGGGTGTAACTCCGATTGTGTAACCGCCTGCGCTGTATGCGCCTCGGGCAGATGCGCCCATAATGCCGTATTTTCCCGCACCGAAAACAAGGTTGTAGCCCTTTTCGGCAATCTTTTTGCCGAGATGCTCGGCAGATTCAAGATAGATTTTGTCAATTTGCTCACTTGATGAGCCAAAAACGCATATATTCATACCTATTTATCCTTTCGCATTTGCGTTGTATTTTTTCTGATTTTATCCAAAACAACCGTCGGTTATCTGAACTTAGTTTGAAGATTGCGACAGATTGCAACCATCAGCAATTAGATTATACATCTCAAATACACGGCGGTCAAGCAGTCAGAACAACGGCAATGCACAATTTACACAGAATTTATTTTTTCAAAACATTCAAAACATAAAAACTTATATTAATCATTTTATTCAACGGAGATTACATTATGTCTGCTACTTCTTCAAAACTCAAAAATCCGAACGATTCAGTTATGAATCAGCGCGTAATCAAGCTTGCGTGGCCGATATTTTTACAGCTGTTGCTCGGCATCTCACTCGGCTATGTTGACACGATTATGCTCTCAAACTACAACGAAACCGCCGTTGGTGCAATCGGCAACGCAAACCAGGTTCTCGGTTTTCTGACTCTTGCCTTTAACATTATATCAAGCGCAACGGGCATAATCGTCAGCCAGTACCTTGGGGCAGGTAAAAAAGAAAAGATGAATATGATTTACACGGTTGCGTTGTCCTTCAACCTTGTGCTGAGTATTGTAATCAGCTTTGTTGTATTCATATTCAGTCGGAATCTGCTTGAGGCAATGCAGGTGCCTGCGGCAATGCTTGACGAATCGGATATGTATATGCAAATAGTCGGCGGTACAATCTTTACTCAGGCGCTTATTAATGCTTTTAACTCAATTTTTGCAAGCAACGGCAAAACCGTTTTCGGTATGATTATCGGTCTTGGAATGAACATTATCAATATCTGCGGAAATGCTCTTTTGCTCTACGGACCGCTTCAGGTTCTCGGACTCGGTGCGTCGGGTGCGGCTGTTTCCACATGCGGAAGCAGAGTTATTGCGGTAATTGCATCTGTTATATACTTCTACACGGTTATCAAAGGCAAGTTCAGCCTTAAATATCTTCGTCCGTTTCCGTATGATGTTCTCAAAAGCCTTCTTAAACTCGGCATTCCGACAGCAGGCGAGAACATTTCCTACGACTGTTCACAGCTGTTTTTACAGGCATTCATCAACACAATGGGTATCGTTGCAATCAACGCAAAAATCTACGCTAATATGCTTTCAATGTTCACATATATGATTGCTCTTGCCGCTGCAAATGCAACACAGATTATTGTTGGTCACAGCGTAGGCGCTCACGATTACGATTTTGCATACCGCAGAGTGCTGAAAACTTTGCGTTTCGGTATGATAATTTCAATCTCGGTTGCAATTGTAAACTGGTTGATTTCACCGTTTACACTCGGACTTTTCACGGGTGATAAGGCTGTTATCGCACTCGGTTCATCGGTTATGTTCATTGCGATTATTCTTGAATTCGGCAGAACAACAAACCTTGTTATAATCAACAGTATGAAAGCCGCCGGTGATGTTAAATTCCCGACTGCACTCGCAATTTTTTCAATGTGGCTTTTGAGTGTCGGACTCGGCTGGCTGCTCGGAATTCATTTCGGAATGGGACTTACCGGAATTTGGATTGCCATGGCTGCCGATGAAATTTTCAGAGGCGTCGTTGTGTTTATCCGCTGGATAAAGGGCGGTTGGAGAGGCAAAAGGGTTGTGCTTAAAGATAAGACAAGTCCAACCGAAACGGCAGAAGTTACGGCTTAATCCGACAAAGGAATATGATACCATAAAATAAAGGAGATCAAAACTATGAATTTTGCGGAATACAATGTTGAGGACGCAAACCTTGAAGAAGTTTTGCTTGCACTCAAGTCGCTTGATACGGTTAAGGCTGTCGCACTCGGCGGTTCTCGTTCAACAGGTGCAAGTGATGAAAATTCGGACTACGATATTTATGTTTACTGCGCTGAAATTCCGACAGCCGAAACAAGAGAAAATCTCCTCGGAAAATACTGTTCGATTGCAGAATTCGGCAATCATTATTGGGAGAGCGAGGACAACACGGTTATGAATAACGGTATTCCCGTTGACATAATCTACCGTGAAGTTGACAGGTTCGGTCGGTATATTGATACGGTAATCAAGGGTGGCAAGGCTTTTAACGGCTATACAACCGCATTTTGGCACAATATCAAGAACAGCAAGGTTCTTTTTGACAAGACAGGCACTTTCACAAGATTCAGAGATATGGCGCAGATTGATTTTCCGGAAAATCTTCGCAATGCGATTATCAAAAACAACCGCAACCTTTTGAACGGAAAGCTTCCGTCATATGACAGGCAGATTAAAAAGGCTCAGGAGCGTGGTGATATCGTCAGTGTCAATCACAGAATCACCGCTTTTCTCGAAAGCTATTTTGATGTTATCTTCGCACTCAACCGTCAGACACACCCCGGTGAAAAAAGACAGGTTCAGCTCTGCAAAAAGTATTGCACCCTCTTGCCAAAGGATTTTGAAGAAAACATAAACGCTCTTATGAAGTCAATCTCAGACGGCGGTTCATACGAAATCGTCACAGCAATGGTCCATAACCTTGATGAAATTCTTAACGATGAATTCAAATAAAAAAAGCGGTGTCGGAAAGTTCCGTCACCGCTCAACATTTTCAGCCATATAAAATTCAAATGAAATATTGACATTGCTTTTTGCATAATATATAATAAGAACACAAGGAAAACCGTTAAAAGCGGTTAGTCCCAAGGTTTTAAAACGAATATAAAATAATCGTCCGATATTTGAGGCTGTCGGGCGATTATTTTTTTATGCTATTGATGACTTCTGCGAGTGCTATAAGTAAAATTATCAGCAAAACCGATTCAGTCATGCATATCACCCCCTTTCGGGAGTGCTAACCGCCTTAAACTTCCTTGTATTCTCATATCATATTGTATCAAGTTGGAATTGCGATGTCAACCATAGATAAATACTACGCTTACTTCAGACTCCGTATCTATACATCTCATCAAAAATTTCTTTTGCCGTAACTGCATTGTCGGTTATGGCATTTTTTAATTCGGTGATATTGTCAAACTTCTTTTCGGGACGAATGAAATCAAGCAGACGGACATCGGCTGTCTGACCGTATATTTCACCGCCGTGAAAGTCAGGCATCCATGTTTCGCTCAAAAGCTTTGTTCCTCCGACCGTCGGCTTTACACCGATATTAGTCACACCGCAATAAACCTTTCCGTTTTCAAGCGTAACGGCAGATGCATAAACGCCGTATTTCGGCACGGCAAGATTTTCGGGAAGTTTCTGATTGATTGTCGGAGTACCGAGTTCTCTGCCAAGTCTTTTTCCGTGGGTGATCACGGCAGAAAATCCAAAATGCGAACACAAAAGCTTGTTTGCACGGCGAATACTGCCCTCACTTATAAGCAGACGGATAAGTGTTGACGAAACAACATCGCCATCGTCACGCTCAGGCTCAATCACTTTAAGCTTTGTACCGTTCTCGTCACAAAGCTTTTTGAGCAAATCGGTATCGCCCTCGCCGTTTTTTCCGAAACGATAGTTAAAACCGCAGACAACAAATTTTGCGTTGAGGTTGCCGAAAATAATTTTCTCGACAAAGTCCTTTGCAGACATATTCATCAGCTTTTTAAAGTCGGGACTGAAGGTATGCTCAATACCCAGGCTTTCAAGCGTTTTCAGCTTATCTTCCGTTGTCATAAGCGCACCCTTAGAAGATTTTCCAAGAACCTCCTTCGGGCTTTGAGCAAATGTAAAGCACACGGGCAAAAGTCCGTTTTTCTTCTGCTCAACAGCCGAGAGAATAACCCTTCGGTGTCCCTTGTGAAGTCCGTCAAAAAATCCGAGAGCAACGGCAGTATTCAATTTTTCGTGTTCTGAAACAGTAAAATTCTGCATATATATTTCCTATGATTAAATTAAATTTTACCGCTTTTCAAAAGTGCGGCAGTCTTTAAAACGGCAATCTGTGTTTTGGAGTCGGGAATCATATTGTTAAGCACCATTTCAACGGCTTTGTTGAGGGGAATTTTTTCAACATTCAAAAACTCACCCTCGTCAAGCTTTTGCTCGCCCTGTGACTTTACCCGACAGGCATAAAGATGGATAATTTCCGAGGTGTATCCGGGAGACGGATAGACCTGACCGAGAGAAATGTAGGAGTAACCCTCAAGTCCCGTTTCTTCAAGAAGCTCACGCTTTCCGTTTTCAAGCGGAGTAGAACCCTTTTCAAGCTTGCCGGCAGGAAGCTCAAGCACAACCTCCTTGTACGGATAGCGAAACTGCTTTACAAAAGAAAGGTTATTGTCCTCATCAAGAGCGGCAACGCATACTCCGCCCGGATGATTGACAACCTCCCTCTTTGACCTTTTACCGTCAGGAAGCTCCACTTCGTCAAGGACTATATGCAGAACTCTGCCGTCAAAAATTTTCTTGCTGTCAAGAGTTTTTTCAAAAAGCTCCATAATTATGCCTCCGTTTTAAAGATTGAATTATCGAAAGGAAAGGATTTTGTTATGCCCGATTATAATGTTTTTCCCGATTACAAAACACGCAAGGAAATCATAAACGAGTTATGCGACAGGTACAAGTTCATCAAGCATTGCTTTGCCGGAAAAAGCGTGTGCGGAAGAGGTATTGATGTTCTGCACATCGGCAACACCAAGAATCGTGTACTCTACTGCGGTGGTTTTCACGGCTCGGAGTACCTCACAATACTTGCCCTGTTGAAATTTTTTGAAGAATGTTGCGAGGCAATGGAAAGCGACAAAACTGTCGGCGGATGCAAAATCGGGAATTTTTTAAGCATTCGTGGTCTTACGATTGTGCCTTGCGTAAATCCCGACGGCACGGAAATTGCCTTGCACGGCAGTGACGCCGCATTCAAATACAAACCGCTTGTCGAAAAGGTCTGCACCGATACATATAAATGGCAGGCAAATGCCCGTGGAGTTGACATCAACCACAATTTCAATGCGGGTTGGTGCAGGCTTAAACAGCTTGAATTAAAGAACAATATCAAGTGTCCTGCGCCGACAAGATTCGGCGGCAATCATCCCGAAAGCGAACCCGAAACTAAAGCACTTACAACGCTTTGCCGTAATATTGACTTTGAACGGGCAATCGCTCTGCACAGTCAGGGACGGGAAATTTACTGCTCATTCGGCAGACACACACCCGTTCTGAGCTTTCGGCTTGCGTCAATGTTCTCACAGGCAAGCGGCTACAACATAGCCTTTCCCGAGGAGATTGCCACAGGCGGCGGCTTTAAGGATTGGTTCATCGAAAAATTCCGCCGACCTGCCCTCACCATAGAAATGGGACTCGGCAAAAATCCCCTCCCCCTCTCCGATTTTGAAGAAGAATACAAAATCCTGCAAAACATTCTCTGTCTCGGAGCGGTGGTTTAAAAATTTAATTTCATTGTATTTACAGCACTGAACACATATTGTTTGGTGCTGTTTTTAATTAAAAGGGCGCGTTAAAATTACATTTGGGCGCGTTAAGGGCGCGTTAAAATTACATTTGGGCGCGTTAAGGGCGCGTTAAACACACATTTGGGCACGTTAA
>ENA-OPAK01000165-OPAK01000165.1-human-gut-metagenome-genome-assembly--contig:-NODE-165-length-27577-cov-4.198205_pt1 | contig 27577 bp, 20 predicted proteins | sample MGYA00241055_ERZ501426 | MGnify/ENA primary metagenome ERZ501426 (study PRJEB25962, sample SAMEA2042626) | human gut metagenome | biome: human gut; feature: human-associated habitat; material: faeces... | reverse complement strand
CACCCACTTATGAGCAAGCTCATGTGGGCTTAGACCTTTTGACCCTGGCATCATATATATTTAATAATTACTTTATTGACATTTACTTTGGAAATGATAAAATCATGACGGAGAAAATCAGTGGGCCTGATGCCTGCGGAATGTATTGTAATGTAATGGAGAGAAAAGTCATGAAAAAATCAAAAGGAAAGAAGGGAAACGGGGGATTTTCATTAGTAGAGCTGATCATTGTAATAGCTATCATGGCAGTGCTGGTGGGAGTACTGGCACCGCAGTATCTGTCTTATATACATAAGGCAAAGGTGGCGGCAGATCAGGCGAATCTGAAGAATTATTATACGGAGATTCAGCTGGATTATATTACTACAGGAAAGTATAATTCCATGGTACCTACCGTACAAAATAGCCCTGCGGATTATATGCAGAGGGAAATTCATTTTCTAAACGGGCAGACCGTGAAATTAAAAGCAGGATATTTTGCTGTGACAGAAGATACCAGAAGTCAGGGAGGCTATAATCTATGCTATCATTGTGATCTGTGCACGGCTGCTGATGCAGATGAGCAGACAAAACAAAAGCATCTGGAGACTTGTATGATTACATTTCTATGATGGCGCTTGAGAGGAATATGTTATCTTCCCAGACATAACCCGATATTATCAGAAATATAGCAGATGTACCCATGCTTCCCGGCGTAGGCGGCTGCCTGTCTGCGGATGGTGGGATCCGTTGCGTATTCCAGGGTGTAAGCGGTACAGCCGTGTGACATAGCCAGATCCAGATACTCAGTATAGTATTCACGCGTGCTTTGATCATTTTTAGTATAGACATCCTTTGAAAAATCATACGCAGTAAAAACGTTCTCCTGGTTTACCCCATCGATGAGAACGTTTTTTTCTGTTGTAAGATATTTTTTTACAAAACAGTCCCCACCGTTGATCATGATCTTTCTGCCTGTATGGTCCATATAGTCCAGAATCGTAAGGATTCCGTCATAGATGGATTCCTGCGGATAGTTATAGTATACATCCGTGTTATCGACAAAAAAGCCGTCCACACCCTTCTGTACCAGGGCGTCTACTCTGGAAGCTGTACATGCCTGCCATTCCGGAGCTGAGACATCGATCCATTTTTCCTCCGGCCAATTCTCATAGGCACCCAGAGTATATTTCTCAAAGTCTGTATCATAGGATCGGAAGCTTTCGATCGATCCGATATTGATATAGGAGTAGATTTCACGGACACCATTTTCTCTTAAACGGGCAATGTCATTTTGGGAAAAATATTCCGCATCTATGACAAGCAGATCAATGTCAGAAAGTTTTTCTGTGATTTCAGAATCTTCACCGATCAGGACAACGTATTTTCCTGTACTATCGGAGGTGCTGGCAGAGCAGGCACTGAGCAGGGCTGTAGATAATATCAGAATGAGAACACATATTATTTTTATGAATAGCTTCGTTTTCCTCAATTAACGGTACCTCCTTTTTCGCTTGATCTGCTCCAATATTTGTATCCAGATAATTATACTATAGATGGCTCTACATTTCATGTATTTCTGTTAACTATTCAGAGCCATACAAAATACTGCATTCAGGCAGATAATGTCGAAAAAAATATCTGTAAAAATATTAAAAAGGGCGAAAAATATTGAAAAATGTGGTATAATTTTTTATGCAAATATAAGATAATACAGGGACAAAAAGTCCCCGGATTTGATGCGTTCGGCGGTTAAGATAACCGGGAAAGTAGGAAGTTATATGAAGATTCAGGATTTTTGTGACATGAACAAATTCGAGCAGATCATGAAGAACTGGGCAAACAGCACGGGACTGGCAACCGTGGCTGTGGGTGCAGACGGAAAATACATCAGTGACTGTTATAATTTTACGGAGTTCTGTATTGATCTGACGAGAGGAAGCGCAGAGGGGAAAAAGCGCTGCGAGCAGTGTGACAGAGAAGGCCATGGTGTGTATCCCTGCCATGCGGGACTTGTGGATTTTGGTATTCCGATCACACTGGAGGATGGAACCGTGCTGGGCAGTATTATCGGAGGACAGGTGCTGCCGGAGAATCCGGATGAGGAGAAGTTCCGTCAGACAGCAAGAGAACTTGGCATTGATGAGGATAAATATATCAAGGCCTTGAAAAAGGTAAATGTAAAGACAAGGGAGCAGATCGACGCTTCGGCAAATCTGCTGGGAGATGTGATCAACATGTTCGTAAGAGCCAGCTACGTCAACAGGAAAAACGAGAATCTGGTAGGTGAGCTAAAGGGTGGCATTACGAAAGCTGCGGAACAGATCGAGGAAGCAACGGACAAGACCAAGGAAATCGATGGCTACAGCAAGAGACAGCAGATTCTGGCACTGAATGCTTCGATTGAGGCTGCAAGAGCCGGAGATCAGGGCAAGGGCTTTGCCGTGGTGGCAACGGAAGTACAGAAGTTAGCAAGAGATATGGCGACCTCCAGTGCGGACATTAAGAAGCTGTTGGGAGAGCTGCATGTTACGATCAACCATTTGAATCAATAGTAATTTAGGATAAAGTTTACAGGAAAAACGTTTTTCTGATCCACAAAGGCGCAGAAAGGCGGTTTTTTTGCACATTTTTGCATGTTTCCTTTTGGTGTGTATAAAAAAGTCGGAGAAGTTGTCCGATATTCTCAATAGAGGAACTAGGTAAACAAACGGATTTGGCATTTATTTTCAAGGAGGAAATAATTATGGCGGGAATCGGAGCAACCGGCAGCGTAGGTGCGTATGCTGCGCAGAGTGATTACAGCAAGAGTACGAAGACGAAGAAGCCTGAGGTATTCGGAACGCCGGATAAGACAGCCGGCACAACAGGTACGGGAAAGACGTCCGAAACGGCACAGACCAGGGGAAAGACTGAGGATTACGGCAGAACCATCGGTCAGCCGGAGCTGTCGGAGAAGGCTGCGAAATACTATGAGCAGCTGAAGAAGAGGTACGGAAATTATGATTTTATTCTGGTCAGCAGAGATCAGAAGGAGAATGCAAAAGCCAATGCTGCAAAATATGCCAATGGCTATAAGACGGTTGTTCTCATTGATGAGGACAAGATCGAACAGATGGCAACAGACGAGAAATTCCGCAAACAGTATGAGGGAATCCTGAGCGGTGCCGCTGCACAGATACAGCAGTTAAAGACCAGCCTGCAGAGTTCCGGTGCGCAGGTCAAGGGCTTTGGAATGCAGGTAAATGATGGAGGAACACTGTCATTTTTCGCTGTATTGAAGAAATCCAGCGCCGAGCAGAAGGCCCGGATCGAGAAAAAGGCTGAGCAGAAGAAAACAGAGAAAAAGGCTGCGGAGAAGAAGGCTGCTAAGAAAGAAAAGGAAGAACGGCTAAAAGACAAGAAGTCGGATAAGGTAGCAGACAGCAAGGAGGAAGCCGGCACAGAGGATACGGTAACGATCAGTGCTGGTTCCATAGAAGAACTGTTGTCTAAGATAGAAACCTACAATTTCAACACACGGAGTGACAGTGTGCAGACCGCAGACGAACGGCAGGTCGGCCAGAATTTTGACTTCAGAGGGTAAGGTGAGGTTGCATGATTTCTATGGGGAAGTCCGGAGGTGTTTACGGGAGCGGCAATGCCGGTTTGCCGCAGGCATTTTCCGGAGGAAGAAAGACGCAGAACAATCAGAAGAGTATCTTCGGAGCAAAAAATAAAAGTTCTGTTACCGATATCCGGCGGATGTTGGCGAGAGATGACCGGAACGGACAGACACAGGTGGCGAACAGTTGGGGACAGGATTCTATTGTGACGAGTACTTTAAGTTACAGTGAATCGCTGCGGAATCAGAGACAGCAGACAAAAAATACAACGCTGGCGCTGAAAAAGCTGAAGTACCAGTTTAAAAGTATTTCTTCGAAGATACTGCGGAGCAAGACCTCCCAGGCGGCGAAGCAGGCAGCCGGGCAGGCTAGAAGAGAGATCATGCGCCTGAAACGGCAGAAGCAGAACAGTGACAGTGACAGCGACAGTGAAGAGATCGACGCAGCAATCGCTCATGCACAGGCTATGGAACGTGTGGCGAAGAAGAAAGCAAAACATCTCGAAGAAGAGGAAATGATGAAGGCTGCCGGCGGAATCTGTCAGGGAGACCGGATCAGCGAAGAAGAAACGAAGGATGTGCCAGACGCAGAAGCTGAAAACGCGCGGAATGCAGAAGAGATGTCTGCGGAAGATTCCGCGAATGAAGTGTCCGGGGATTTCTCTGCGTATGAGTATGCCGGGGACAGCTATGATATATCCGATTATGTTGATCTCGGCATGGATGAATTCTATGCACAGGCAGGAGACTTTATGTCGGAAATGAGCGATTTCACCTCGGAGATGATGCAGGAAATGTCCGATAGCTTACGCGACTTGATGGAAGAGATGGGGCTGGATGGATTATCAGATAATGCGGTCTCTGTGAATAGGGAGATGGATCCCGCAGACCTCAAGATGATGAAGATCAAACACCGCAACAAAGAGATGAAAGACATCGTCAAGGCCGATGCGGAGTACCTGAAAGCAGTTTTCAACCACCTGGAGAAAATGAAAGACAACGTGGTCATTCCCACCGGGAATGCAGGAGCGGTTTCCTCCGGCATGACAGGGACTTCATTTTCCGCAGATGCTGTCGGCGTAGGTGTATCGGCGGCGCCTGTGCCGGTGATCAATATTACATTATAGGGTGGACATATAAGAAGAAATTTGACATCCCGGACACTGTGCTTGTGAGACAGACACAGTGTCCGGGATGGTTTTATATAAAAACATTTTTGATTTTCGTGAAAAACCACGTGAAAACATTTTTGATTTTCGTGAAAAACCACGTGAAAACATTTTTGGATTTCGTGAAAAACTATACAAAAACATTTTTGATTTTCGTGATTATTTCCGCCCGTATAGGATTCCCATGCCGGAGATCATCCAGGGAGCAGCGGCATATCCCGGGATAAAATCCAGTTTCTTCTCAAGATTGCCGATGTAGTGAATTTCTGTGATTCCTTCTTTTTTCAATTCTTCGACAAATTCTTCCATGTCACCGTAGAGTGCTTTCTGGGAGAACATGTCCTGAAAGGAGAAGGCACCGCCCTTTTTGACTATGCGCAGAGCTTCTCTGACCACATCCCGTTTATCCTTGGCGGAACGGACTTCGTGGAAGACAAAGTTGCTGACAGTGGCATCGAAGGTCTCATCCGGATCTTCCAGATGGGCGGCATCTCCTTTGTGGAAGGTGATCCGGTCGGCAACACCCTCCGCTTTCGCATTGGCTTCACATTGCTCTTTGGCATAGTTCCACTCGGCACCCCAGTAGTCCATACCGACGAGTTTTGCCTTGGGGAAAGCCTTGGCGCAGCGGATCGTCAGGGCAGCCGCACCACATCCGATGTCGAGCAGAGTGCCTTCGCCGTCCCATTCCAGATGATCTACGAGATGCTGATGGACTTTTGCCATCATGTTGCCTTTGCCGAAGGCAAACAATTCATGACAGATGTGCATGTAAATGCCATAGACCAGGCAAATCGCGGCAAGAATGCCCAGGATCCATGTCGGAATGGCAAGATGCAGCACCGGTCCGGTCACATAGGCGGCAATGCCGAGTACGGCAGCAGCGACATAGCACAGCGCCAACATTTTTTCAGGTACCCAGTTTCCGTAGTTCACGTTTTTGTTCATAACTAATCCTCCTACTTGTTTTCTGAATATAACAAAAGTTATATTTGTTATTTTTTATAAAAGAAAATGCCCACCGCATTAACGGTGAGCATCCTTCTCGCTCTTAAAATATGCAATTAAACCCTGCGTTCCGGCATCGGCGTGAATACCGATGGCTTTCGTCAGGAACAGGCGGTGTTCCATATCATAATCTCCTTTGATCAATTCCAGAAATCCGTGTAACCTCATGGATGTCAGAATCCGTAGTAATTCTTTATCGGGCACATAGCCTAGTTGTTTTTCATAATAGCCCTGAAAGGCCGTGAACATATTGTTGAAGACGACATCCCGGAAGGATTCGTATTTGCTGCCGGAGCATTTCTCCAGTACCAGTTCACATTCCTGCCTGTGCGCACAGATATATTCCATGATCTCACGTTCATTCTGCTCTGCGGTCTCAGGATGTTCCTGTTCTCTTTTGGTAATTTCATACATCATTTTCTGATATTCGGCAATCAGGGGATCCAGAATTGCCCCCAGCAGTGCCTCTTTATTTTCAAAAGAGAAATAAAAAGCCCCGGTAGTAACTCCGGCCCGTTTGCAGATATCCCGGAGGTTCGCCCCGGCGTAGCCTTTTTCCAGAAATTCTTCCCTGCCGCAGCGGATTAAGTTTTCTTCCGTGATTTTCTTACGATCTGTCTCCATAACAATTGTTATATTAGCATAGACTAACTCGAGGGTCAAGAAAAAATCTACAGGTAAAATATTTTTGATTTCCGCAAAAATCTCTACAAAAATGTTTTGGTTTATCGTTATTTTAAGATATAATAAAAATAGTAGCAGGAAAACTAAGATAGTGATATATAGCGGGGAAATGAATATGGACAAAGACCCATTTAAAGAATATCTGAGAGAATCCGAACCGAATAAAGCAACAAAAGGGTATGTGTGGAGCACGGCGGTTGGACTTCAGGCAGTAGATGGTCTGAAACCCTCGCAATATCTGATTGACACTGCAATTCAAAATATTGAAGGTAAGATCACGCTAAAAGAGGCACAGAGTCTTATAGAAAGCTATTACAATGAGAGACCTGTCCGTGTATCAGATAATGAACGCACGGAAGAAGCAGATAAAGTTTCCAGCCGTATTGCGGAGCTCCTTTCCGAAACGGCGTTTTCCTTTTCACCGAATGAGTATATAGCTATTCATCGTAAGCTTTTTCGTGGAATATATAAGCATGCCGGAAAAATAAGAGATTATAATATTACGAAGAAAGAATGGGTGCTTGATGGCGCAACGGTCGTTTATGGGAGTGCTTCAGAACTGCGTGCTACATTGGAATATGATTTTTCGCAGGAAAAGGATTTTAGTTATAAAGGACTTTCGATAGAAGAGAGCATTCATCATCTGGCTTTGTTTGTATCAAGGCTATGGCAAATTCACATTTTTGGTGAGGGAAACACAAGAACCACAGCGGTTTTTTTCATAAAATATTTGAGAACACTTGGTTTTTTTGCAACAAATGACATTTTTGCGGAAAATGCATGGTATTTCAGAAATGCACTTGTCAGGGCCAATTATACGAATTTACAAAAAGGAATTCATGAGACAACGGAATATTTGGAACTCTTCCTCAGAAATATGCTTTTAAATGAACACAACGAGCTGCACAATCGAAATATGCATATCAGTGGACTTTTAAAGGATACAAAAGTGGACATTGGAACTTCAAAAGTGGACATTGGAACTTCAAAAGTGGACATTGGAACTCAAAAAATGGACATTGAAACATCAAAAGTGGACATTGAAACAAGATTGGCTGAAAAAACGCTGAATTTTTCAACAAAAACAATTATGCATATCCGTGTATTATATGAAAAATTCGGAGATTGTCAGTTTTTTGGCAGAGGAGAGGTTATGGAATTGCTTGGGCTGAAAAGTTCAGGCGCTTCTAAAATAATATCCAATATGGTACAGGCTGATGTAATCGAACCGGTATCCGGGCATGGAAAAGGAAAATACAAATTCAAAGAGTTATAGAGTATATTGGATTTAAAGGCATCGGAACATCCGGTGCCTTTTTTTAAAATACAGGAACCTTTTTACCGTCCGGCGACTCATATAGTATGAAGCCGGCGAAGAGAAGGAGGTGTTACTTTGTCAGTTATGACAAAAGAGGAATTTGTGCGGGAAGTGCGGGGCTATACCCTGCATATGTACCGACTGGCATATTCTATTCTGAATAATAGTACGGATGCGGAGGACGCTGTCAGTGAAGCGGTGCTGCATGCCTATGAAAAATTAAGGACACTGCGGGATCCGGGCAGCTTTAAAAACTGGATCTTACAGATCACGGCAAATGAAGCGAAAAAGATTTATCGGCAAAATAAGCGGACCGGTGCGGTGGCATGGGAAGAGAATCTGTCCCCGGCATTTTATGACGAACACCATGAACTGTGGGATGCTGTCATGCAGCTGGATGGCGGATACCGGGATGTGATCGTACTGTTTTACTATGAACAGTGCACAATCCCGGAGATCAGCAGGATATTGGAATGCAGGCAGGGAACCGTAAAATCGAGATTGTACCGGGCGAAGGAGCAGTTAAGGGAGAGGCTTATATGAGAGATGATTTTATAGACAGAAAAATAAGAAAAATGGCGGAGGCGGAACGGATGGCAGTGCCGGAGTCTCTGGATGCGAAAGTGGAAAATATTTTGGACGGACTGGAAACAGAGAAGAAGGACAGCAAAAACACGGATGGAAAGAGAGTGAATCAAACGGTACGCCATTATGGCTTTAGACGAATCGTGATCCCGGCAGCAGCCTGTCTGCTTCTGGCCTCCGTTACCGTGACGGCATCGGGATTGTACCGGGCGCGGATGGAGAGCATGAATCATGAAAAACTGGAAACATATTTTTCCGGGTTGCAGGAGGCAGATGTTGCAGCGGATAGCTACAGCAGACCGCTTACGGACGGCGAAAAAAACAGGCTGGAAGAACTGAGGCAGGCCTATCTGGAGGAAGGATATTTTCCGAAAAAGGAACTTGTCATGCTTGATAGTCCTGAAAAATACAAAAAGGGCGTGGCTTTCTATGCAGCGCGGAGTATATTTTTCCTGCCGGAAGAGGAAATGACGGATGAGGAACTGTTGGAGCTGATCGATTTCCGGGAAAAGAGAGATTATAGTCTGGCGAAAATCACAGAAGAGATCGAGGCGGGCGACTATGAATATGTGAAGACAGAAGATAGTGCATTACCAGGTGATATGTCACAGGAGAGCGGATCACAACAGACACAGGGCGTAGGAGAGGCAAGTGCAGTCCCGGGGGCAGACACGGCATCACAGGAATGGCAGATCGCCTATGCGGGAGAGATCAGTATCCGGTGTGCTGTGGCGGCAGAACAGGGTCTGTATGTCGGTGGCTTCACCATGGAAGGGAAAGCACGGGTGGAATATCTGGCTTACGGCAGTGGGACCCCAAAAAAATTTTATGATGATTTCGATGAAGACGGCGAAGTATATAGCCTGTGCACAGCACCGGACGGAAGTGTCTATGCGGCATTGCGCGGACTGGCATCTTCGGGAGCAGAACATGGCCGGCTGCCTGTGATCTACCATATCAGTCAGGAAGGAACGCTTTTGGACAGCTTTGCGGCAGGAGACCGGGAGTGGAATATTGTGGATAGCATGGCAACGGATGCACAGGGTAGGCTGTATGCACGAATGAGAATGCAGGAGGATGGCGGCTATATGCGGATCTATACGGCAGAGGGAGAACTCATTGGAACGGTGGCAGATGACGGTGCGTATGCAGTGCAAGGTGCCGGAGCCCTGGGCCGGGGAAAAGACGGAAAAGTCTATGTAGCAGCACTGGCAATGTCTGAGGTCACGGCAGTGGATGCCCCTGTGACATTAGTGTCAGTAGACCCGGAGCGGTTGTGTTTTCTTCCGGTGCAGGGGAATGTAACGGAGAATGCGAAGGCTGCTCAGAGCACAGGGACGATCTACCAGTGGAATATGGTGGCAGCAGGTGTGAGTGAAGATGTCGATTTTATCCTGTGGGGATACAGCGGCGTTGATACCTACCGTTTGGAAGATGCGGAATTTACCAGAGCGCAGGAAGTCTGGGAGATGCCCTGCGGTACGGAAGGAACCTGCGCGGTAATCGTTCCGGATGGACGGATCCTCTATATCGGAGCCACAGGCGGTGTGCAGGGACAGACGGCAGCCGGCGTAGACATCTCCGGAAAAGACCCGGCGAAGACATATTTTTATTATGAACCGCTGAAGTAACAGAAAAAACTATAGTGAGATGGGTTGAGCGAGTGGAAAATGGGAAATTTCCACTCGCTCTATTGTGCTTATGATACGTTATCCTGTATAATAAAATAAGAATAAATGGCAACGAAAATGGTCACAAAGCAGTCGAAAGAAAACGAAGTATATATGAAAAAAACAACGTAAAAATAGCAGTTTTTCTTAGTAGAATTTTCCTAATTCTATATTTGAGGCAGGGAGCATTGCAGTGATAAAAATAAATAAATATATTGAAGTAGTAGAACAAAAAGGCATAATAGAATGCGGTAAGTACAAAGTTGGCAAAGATATTCCCTGTGGTGAGTATTATCTATGGGGGAATGATATTTGGTATTCCTATGTAAGAAAGAAGGAAAAAAGTTCATATGAGTATGAACGAGAAGCGTATGACATATTTGAAAAAGGAGATCTTTTAACCTTAGAAGCAGGGAGAATGACGCTGACAGATAATTTACGATATTTAACAGATCCGAAAGCGGTGATTTTACCTGGCCACATTTATAGAGTAGGAAACGAAATCCCTCAAGGATACTATTTATTTAGATATGATGAAAAGTATTTTAGAAATTCATATGAATTTCCCGAAAATAGGGATGAATGTGTTTTTAATTTACATGAAAATTATGCAAACTCAAGATATCATAGAGAAAGTGGACGATGTGGGTGCGTGTTGCTAAATTCGCATATAAGACACATGACAATAGAAAATGGAACTGCGATTTATTATGGAGATGAAAAATTTGATGAAGAAAGAATAGTGTGGGATTGTAAAGTTGAAGCTAATATTTTTTTTAGTAAAGGGGTAAGAATTTTTAAAAATGAAATAATAGAAATATCAATATATGCTAAATATGATAAAAAAAGTCGATTTTATGGAGCTACTCCAGTGGATGTGGTACGTTATGAAATATATACAATGGGTGATGAGCTGAAGTGGCAAGCTATAATACAACCGTTATCTTTTCAAAGACCACACACAATGACTATACGTGTAACAGATATGTTCAATAAAAATACTACTTATATTACTAAAATAAATAAATTTGGAAATTTTCGCAATAAGGATAATGCTGGTGACTTTTATTATTTTTCTGCAGTATTGTCACGGAATTTAATAGGAAAGCAACTAAACTTTGAATTGCTTGAATATAACGGAAAAAATGTTACTGAACCATTAGGTGAAAATTTTGATATCTATAAGTATGGAAGAAATAGAGAAGAATTTCTGAAATTAAAACAACTGCTTGAAAAGTTTGAAGGTTTAGATATTGAATATGAAGTGAAATATCTCGAAAAAGCACCGGACTTAGTAAAAGAGATTAATGAGTGCTTAGAAAAAATAGTAGATAAACGAGATGCGATTCAGAATATAAATGGCGAAGTAGAACAGAAAATAATATTTTATGTTCCTGTGACATATGATAAGAAGTTTTATTGTTGTGCTAAATTAGCGGATGATGCTTGGCGAGTGGAAGCAAATGAAAGACATACAGAATACAAAGTTGTTTTTAGAGGAAGCCAAATTAATGAAATAGAAATTATGAGTTATCTATTATATGGTATATATAATAGAAACGAAGTACCGAATAAAGATTATTTAAGGAATAACAGTTATATTTTTTATGCAAAAGATGGTATCCAGCAGAAGATTGATAGCTTAAATGAAAAATATGGATACTCGTCAATAGTTACAAATTCGGTTTTAGTGCGCATTATTAAAATATTGAACAAAAAATTGCAACAAAGAGTAGATAAGCTGTATTCTGAAATAAGTAGAGAAGGTCGTATTCGGACAAAGTGGGGAAATGAGTACCATCTCTTTCTACTGATTAGCAAATATGTACACAATGCGACCTATCAATATCATTGCGAATGGTTAGGAAAACAAAGTTATGATATTTACTTGGAACAATATAGAACAGCAATAGAATATCAAGGGAAGCAACACTATGAAGCAGTTGAACTGTTTGGAGGTGATGAAGGATTACAAGATAATAAAGAGAGAGATAAAAGGAAGAAAATGTTATCAGAAGAACATGGAATAAAGTTATTAGAGTGGAAATATACGGTTCCTGTCAATGAAAAAAATGTGATCAAATTTTTACTTGATAATGGTATACAAATAGAAAAAAATGGAAAAAAGAATTGCTCAGATAATGATGATCGTATAATGATGGCTCCCGTCGTTAAGAATGAAAAAAGGAAGAGGATAAAAACAAAGATAGAGAGTGTTAAAGAGAATAAAACATATATTGTTAGTTATACAACTGAAGGGGAATTGAAAGATAGATATGATACAATATGTGATGCAGCAAAATCTGTGGGAATAAGTAGTACTAGTATATCAAAAGTTTTGAGAGGAGAACGCAATACTGCTGGTGGACTTGTGTGGAGAAAATTTTTAGCAGGAGAAAATATACCAAACAGAATTGAAATTTCGTTCAATGCAGGTTTGACTAATTTGGGACAAGCTAGACGAGTTGCTAAACTAGATATGAGTGGAAGAGTTATTCAAGAATATGAATCTATTATGGAGGCATCAAAAACAAATAATATTGAATATAAGAGAATACAAAGAAAAATTAAGAAAAATCAAGGGTGGAGGTATTTATAGTTAGGGGAAGAGATAAGCGTTTATTATTGATAAAAAACGGGGTGATGAGGACAATACATTGAAATAAAAAAAGTTAGTGAAAAGCAAAGTTTTGAGTTATGTTTAAACGAAATAGAAATTAATGAACTTGTTGAATGCATTTTATTACATAAAAATACTCCGTCAAATGAAAAAATGAAGTGTATAAATTAGCAGAACGTAGCAATATTGAAATTAGAGAAATAGATTTTGAGAATATATATTTATTGTAAGAAAAGGAAGTGATCATATGGCAATTCCAACTAGCATTAAAACACTTTTATCAGGTGATGTAGTTGAATGGGCAAGAATTGAATTTAAGGAAACATGGGACGCAGCAGCGTCTTTAAAATCGATTTGTGCATTTGCAAATGACCTTGATAACTGGGGTGGCGGCTATATCGTTATTGGTGTACAGGAAGATGCCGGCAGACCCGTTTATCCTTTAAGAGGAGTTCCATCAGATAAGGTGGATTATTATCAGAAAAATATATTTGCACGGTGTAAACTCTTAAGACCGGCTTATACTCCAATTATTGGTATTGAGACATATCAAGATAAGCAGTTTATTGTTATATGGTGTCCGGGTGGGGATAATAGGCCGTATTCATCTCCAAAGACAATGGAGAAAGATAATAAAGAACGAGTACACTATATTCGTAAAGCTTCAAATACCGTAGAACCTTCGGATGATGAGGAAAAAGATCTGTTTAATTTGGCAAATAGAGTTCCGTTTGATGATAGGGTGAATCACCAGGCAGAACTTGCAGACTTAAATATTACACTAATTCAGAATTATCTTAAAGAAATAGGAAGTTCACTTTATGAAAAATCAAAAATAGGAGATTTTGCTGAATTATGTAGTGATATGAATATTATCAGTATACTTCCGGAGTATGAAAAACCGAAAAATGTGGGATTAATGTTCTTTTGCATGGAACCAGATAAATTTTTCCCGTGTACACAGATAGATGTTGTACAATTTCCGGATGGATTGGGTGGTGATAATATTATAGAGAATACATTTAAGGGACCGATTCATCAACAACTTAGAGAAGCATTGCAGTTTATTAAAAATTCAATCGTAACGAAGAAAATTGTAAAGAGTGCAGATAAAGCGGAGGCAGACTGGGTATATAATTATCCGTATGCAGCGTTGGAAGAGGCCTTAGCAAATGCAGTTTATCATCGTGGGTATGATATTAGGGAGCCAATCGAGGTAAGAGTTGAAAAGGAAATGATTGAAATTGTCAGTTTTCCGGGACCTGATCGCTCAGTGACACGAGAGGGATTAAAGCGATATAAGGTCTCTAATCGAAGATATAGGAATCGTCGCATTGGAGATATTCTTAAGGAATTGCATTTAACAGAAGGCAGAAATACTGGATTTGGAAAGATTCTTAGAGCACTTGAAGAGAATGGCTCTCCAAAACCAGAGTTTGAGACGGATGATGATCATAGTTACTTTATCTCGAGATTGTTTGTGCATGAAGCATTTTTAGAAGAAAAATTAGGATATAATCAAAAAAGAGCCGAAAAGGAGCCAAAAAGGAGCCGAAAAAAGGAGCTAAAAAATGGAGCCGATAGAAAGATAGATATATTATATCGAATGGAAGAAAATCCAGAGGTAACGCAGGTTAAACTTATGGAGGAATTTGATCTTTCAAGAAAACAAATTCAAAGACTTATAAAAGATATGCGAGAAGAAGGTTTGGTTGAAAGACGTGGTTCTAATAGAAACGGGAAGTGGATTGTAAAGAAGTAAATAACAGGAGAGATTTTATTTGGCTTGATGAGTGACGAAAGATGTATGAAGAAAATTAACGTAAAAGTGACGTTTTTTCTTAGCATAATTGCGGTTGTGATGTTGGCGGCAGGTATCCTGTGCGGACATGAGGTCTGGCTGTATGAGCACCCGGAGATGCAGATCACCTTCAGCTGCGACAAGAGAGAAAATATATATCGCTCCTATCCTTTTTGCGCTATTCGTGGCAGATCTCATATCGGACAGGGATATGCGGCACGTTATGATGAGGAAATACAGCAGTTCCGGGATGCAACAGGGGAAGTGTTTCAATGGATTTACGAAAAGTACGATTCCCCATTATCCGTGTCGTCGGATGTAACGATAGGTGAAGGAAAAACGGTAATCACTTTCCGGGGAACAGGGAAATCTATTGAGACCGGAGCGATGGAGGAAATCAACAGGGACTGCGTTCTGGAGTACGAACTGGATGCAGAGGTATTACGTTTGGAAGAAGCACCGGAGCTGGCAGAAAATGTTTGGAATCCGAAAGAGAAGGGACAGCAGGGACAGGCGGAGACGATTTATGATTCGGAAGCAGGTGTAACGGTGACTTTGCGGGATATTTCCAATGTGGGTGCTAATCTTATCATCAGACGTGAGGATGACGATGACGGGGCAGAGGTGATCTATGGAGAGGCTTATATCCTCCAACGGCAGGTAGACGGAGAGTGGCAGGATGCAGAGACGGTGCCGGATAATTATGGTTTCCCAATGGTGGGTTATAATGTCCCCGGTGGTGAGGAAGCTTCGATCTACTATAATTGGGAGTGGCTCTACGGAGCACTGGAACCGGGAGAATATCAAATGGTCTGGGATGTCTCAAGAAAAGACGGCGGTGCGGCAAGCGCACAGACATACCGGGAGTATATACGTTTTCGGCTTTAGAGAGGGGAAAAGCTAATGAAGAAAAAAGCATTATGGATAATAGGGGTATGTATCATCCTAATCAGTATATGGGGTATCAGGGAAATTTATTTGTACAACAATCCCGAAGTAATCATTACATATAGCAATGAAAACACAGAGGAAGCACATCGCTCTCTTCCAGTCTATGCGATAAATCCAAAGTCAAGATTTGGGCAGGCAGCCCGCTATGACAAGGAGATGAAAGACTGGTGGGAAGCCACAAATGAAGTAAATCTGTGGCTCCACAATGATCTGAAAGCACCCATGGATGTATCTTCTACGGTTGAAATTGTGGATGGAACTGCGAAGATTACCTATCAGGGAACGGCAACTTCTTTAGAGAATGAAAAGGTGGAGATATACAAAGAGGTGGTGATTGATTTTCCGGTGTCCGCGAATCTGGAAATTGAGAAAACAGAGTGAAATAGTGATGTCTGAAAGGTCCGAAAGGAAACGGGGGAGTGTGTATGAAGAAAATTAATGTAAAAGTAACGGTTTTTCTTAGTGTGATCGTATTGGCAGTGATAATCCTTTTGTTGAATTTCATTGAATTCCGCAGGGCGGTGGATTTTACGGTATCAGGAATACGGATGCCGAAGGAAAATGCGTCCGGAAAGCAGGAAGAGGTACAGGTAAATGTCAGTGGAACGTATTCTTATCGCGTATTGCCCTGGATTTATGCTAGCTCTTTTAATGGGAAGATATCCTTTGCAGGAGAGGGAGAGGAGCCACAGGATTATTTCTTTCTGTACGGGGGAAGAAAAGGCATTTTCCAAAGCGGGAGAGGTGCCGGACAGATCCTGACGCCGGATATGAGCACGCTTGCAGCGATTTATGAGGCAGTGCAAGATGTGGAAAAAGGGATGATTTCTGCCACCGCAAATTCGGCGGAAGAGAATCAGACATTCTATATTTTGTACCCGGCGACGACATTGGAAGAAGCGTATGAAATATCCGATGTATTGTATCCCGGAATGTTGGGAAAATAGATTTCTTGCTTGACAGATAGGTCGGTAGAATGTAGACTATACTTATAAGGTCTATATTCTATCGACTATCGGTGGCTGGTGCAGCAGAGCGGAGGGGCTTATGGGTGAGAACATCTACAGAATATTTGACGTTGTATGGAAATTAAGTCTGGTAGGAGGATACTGTGTATTGCTGGTGCTCCTGGCCAGACTTTTGTTGAAAAAAGCCCCCAAATGGTGTTCTTATCTGCTGTGGGGAATTGTATTTGTGCGGTTGTGCTGTCCGGTGTTGCCACAGACGGGGATCAGTCTGATTCCAGAGAGGCTGCTGGCGGTTGGAACGGAGACGATGTACGGGCAGTCGGCAGACGGCTATGGTAATAATGGTGTGCTTCCAGATGTGGATCCTAACGGACAGAGCACTTGGCAACAGGCAGGAAATTTGCATGCCGGGACGGCAGGAAATATGCCAGGAGCCGTAGGATTAGCGAACGAAAACAGAAATGTTGCGAATGCAATCGATAACGAAAGCGATGCGAATGCATTCGGAACAGACGGAGCCGATGGAAGCCAGGCAGCAGGTAATGCTGCAGATGGTGGCTACTTAGCTGACAATCGGGACAATGCGGATGGGGCTTTGCAAATCACAGGAGCAGAAAACAGAAGCAGTGGTGCAGCCATGGAGGAATCGGTTACCGATACAAACGGCACAATTATCGCAAACACACTGTATCGCCCGGTAGATTTCCGTGTCCTTGCAATCGCATGGCTGCCCGGAATGGCAGGATTTATGGGGTATCATGCGTTTTCCTATTTGCGTATGCGTAACCGGCTTCACCGACCTGACAGCGGTGTCAGACAGGTGGAACCGGGGATCTGTGAGATCGACGGTGGGCATCTGTCCTTTGTCATGGGACTGGTGGAACCGGTGATCTATCTGTCTTCGGGCTTAGATCCTGAGAGCAGAAACGTTGTGCTGTGCCACGAGAGAGTGCATTTGCAGCGCAGGGATTATCTCTTCAAACCGGCAGCTCTGCTGATCTGCTGTGTGCACTGGTTCAACCCACTGGTGTGGCTGGCATTTTATCTGATGAATATGGACTGCGAGATGTCCTGTGATGAAAAAGTTGTGAAGCTCCTCGGCGAGGAGAGCAAGAAGATATATTCCTATACATTGTTGGAAGAGGCTTCCGGCGGCGAATGGAAACACTATCGAGGCGGTTCCATCTGTGCACTTTTATCTTTTGGTGAAGATCATGTGAAGAACAGGATTCGTCATGTACTGGATTATCGCAAGCCGCCGTTCTGGGTCATGATCGGCGCGGCAGCAGTGATCGTGGTACTGGTGGTGTGCCTGTGCAGCAACCCCGGTGGAAGTGGGAACGGAGCAGGCACAGCGGATCGTGCGGATACAGACAACAGCGCAGGGGTAGCAACGGATGTAGACAGCAATGCGGAGACGAGTGGAAATATTGCGCAGTTTCCGGACAGCATCAAGACACCGGAAGATTTTGCAAAGGTAACGATTCGCAACAGAGAAGATTTTGCCGCTGTTTTTGATGTGGAAGCAATCGAGGAAAAGCATTCCTTTGCAGCGGATCAAGTGGCATATGACCTGCTGGTCCGTGAAAACAATACGAATGCTGCGTATGCGATATTCAAAGCACTGGCGGAGGAACCTTCATCCGAGACTTATAGAAAATATACAGATCCGGTAACGGCAGCGGTGTCACTGTTGCACCTGGGTGATGGAAGCGGAGCCGTGACCGAGACGCTGTATCCGGCAGGGCGGCAATATCCTTATTATCGGGAGGACTCTGACCGGCCGGGAGAAGGCTCTGTGGTGAATGTACATTATACTTTTGCGGATGGATCTGCTGTAGATATTCCCATGGTCATGGCGGAGGAGATGACGCAGCTGTGGCTCTTATCCTTTGGAGATCCGGGCAGTGCGGAGGACTCGGGATATGGTCCGCTCACCGGTGATATCTGTACCAGAATGGTCTATGGGGAGTACGAACTCCGACAACCGGACAGAGCGGTCTACTGGGGCTGGATGGACTGGTATCCTGTGGATGCCGGCAGTTATTCGACTTATTATCCCCATGTACAGATTTCAAATTACGGGATCTATACCATGAGTGAACTTTGGGGAACGTCCGGCAGTGTATTTCGCTGCATTCAAGCGGAACGCATCATGGCAACGGGCTGGTATGACGTTACCTGTGAGCGGGGCGCATATGACACATCGGATGCCTATACACAGCTGCAAAAAGATCTGCCGGATGTGACGGAATGGAGCGGCGGCAAGGTCTATTATCTGACAGATCCCGATGAGGCGCATCTTATGACGGATGAGTGGATGCCGAGGGTACTTCGGGAGTTTGACATGAGTACCCATACTGTCACCGATACGGTTCTGCCGGTGAATTTGCAGCTCAACAGCGGCACGACGCTTCATGTTCATGACGGATATTATGACATTTACAATAGTAATCCATCCATAAGTATGCGGTTTGCACTTAGCGGGGCGGATAGCCAGCACATCGAAAGAGCAGACATTCTGGCCTATCCGGGTGTGGTATTTGATGTATCGGAGCGGACAGAAACTGAGACATCGGCGCAGCTGGATCTGGATGGCGATGGTGTGCCGGAGAAGATTTCTCTGCATCCTGCGGAGCCGGTAACGGGGTATTCTCTGGAGCAATATACGATATATCTGAATCTGGGACTTAGTCAAATGAATTGCTATGACCTGCAGGATGCAGTGTTGGAGATAGACGGACAGACGGCTGAGATTCCGGACAGCACGGGAAATATGAGCAATTCGATCTTCGCTTTCAGCCCGGACGGAGAACAGCTCCTGATCGCATTGTATGATGACGGCGAAAGCGCAGATCCACTGACCCGAATCTATCACTATGAAGACGGAAAACCGGTGGAAACAGACCGGCTCGCACAGGACCTGCGAAAGGCATGGATACAGGATGGACAGATGGTTATCACCGAACCATATTTTGCGGTGCAGAATGATTATATCCAGAAAATCTATCAGGTAACATCGAACGGAAGACTTCGGGAAGTGCCACAGGAGGAATATGTATTAAGTGCCTGGGAGGAAGTGGAGCTGCGGCAGGATATAACGCTCTACCGTACACCGGACGGGGATGAGACCTTTGTGCTGCCCAAAGGAAGCAAGGTACGCATGACGAAGCTGGATGCAACACAGGACTGGATCTGCATCGAGATTACGGATGGTGTGAAGGGGTGGTTTCGGTTACGGGATGGAACGGATTACAGTGACTATTTCAGCGGTTTATATTTTGCAGGGTAAAGTGTGAAAAGGAGATACAGATCATGCATTGGAGTAAAAAGAACAAAGGAATCGTAATTTTTCTGATCGTTATAGTTGCTGTAGTCCTGCTGTGTCTCGGAGATTACGGATTGCGATATTATGATACTCCGAAAGAGGAAACATATGATTATGTTGGCAGTGGCATGTTAGTCGGTTTGGTAAATCCGCAATTTTATCAACAGGTTCCGGTAGAGATTCATGCGAAAAAGGCACATTTTATCTGGAAAAATCAGGAGGATTATATTCAGGGAAATGTATGGCTGGATGGAGAAAAGATTTTTGGTGATGAGGAAATGGGATTTACGACACTTTTCGTAAAAGCGGAACCATCGTATTCCTGCATCACAACTACCGATGGAGATACATCCGGTAATATGTTCCTTATCTCAAAAGATCTAAAAAACGTATTATGTGGAGTAAGAATAGAAGAGGAAGAGTTCCTGCTGGTAGTACCGGCTGAGGATAAAGCAACTGCAGATGGCATGATCGACAATGCAGCAAAACAATCACAGGCGTTTTCCTGGTGGCTGTTGGAAGTATACAAGGATATCATAAAGGATACTGTGAAATGAGATAAATAATGAAAAATGGGGAGGTTGTGCTTATGATGCAGCAGTTAAGTTTCAGTCCGGTGGAAAACATATTGACAGTCCTGTTCGCAGCGGCAATTCTGGGATATCTTCTGTACCTCCTGGTGCGGAGCTTACGGAACAGGCAACGGGGATATCATACGGTGAATCGCGCAAAAGTCTTCAGCAAGAGACAGGCTACCGCTGTGAATCAGCCGGTATATCTGGCAAACGGCACGGTAAATTCCGGAGTAACCGAGGCGGAAAACGTCAAGACTGTCATTTTTGAAAATCTGGAAAAAGAGGGCGAACAGATCACCTTGGAAGTTTCCGACAGAATCTACGGAGAATTGCAGGAAGGCGATTGCGCAAGCCTAAGCTACCGGGACGAGAAATTAATAAGCTTCGGAGCGTTACAGAACAGGGATGACAGAGAGCGGAGCTTCCGCGGATAGGGAAGCAGAGAACATAGGAGGGACTTTATGGTGGAAGGTATCTATCGTTTGTTTGACAGTATATGGCGTCTCAGTCTGGTGGGAAGCTATTGTATTTTGTTGGTGATACTGGCCAGATTTTTACTGAAAAAAGCCCCGAAATGGTGTTCCTATCTGCTGTGGGGAATCGTATTTGTGCGGTTATGTTGTCCGGTGCTGCCGGGGACCAGGATCAGTCTGATCCCGGAGCGTCTGTTGACCGTAGGGACGGCGACAACCTCTGCACAGTTGGCTGCCGGGAACAGTGCCGGATCAGTTGACAATGAGGGAGTTTATAATGGCAGCCTCATTGGAGACAATACTGTGGATGCAGTGCTGTCCGGGGCGGATAACACGGAAAATCTGAATGGCGGGACTTTAGGAGCAGCCGGAAATGGGGAAGGTTCTGCACCTGTGCCGGGACAGGATGGAAACGTAGAAGGCATGAATGAAATTGGAGATGACGGTGTCGGCGGAATTCAGGCACCGGGTAATGTTACGAATGCCTTGGATGATGGTTACCCGGTGGATAACCGGGATAATGCGGACGATTCTTTGCAAAGGATCGGTGCAACAATGGGAAAAACATGGTTTCGTGTCCTGTTGATCGCATGGTTACTTGGAATGGCAGGATTTATGGGGTATCATACTTTTTCCTACCTGCGTATGCGTCACCGTATCCGCAGACCTGACAGCGGTGTCAGACAGGTGGAACCGGGAATCTGCGAGATTGACGGAGGACACCTGTCCTTCGTCATGGGGCTGATCCATCCGGTGATCTATCTCTCTTCGGGGCTGGATCCGGAGAGCAGAAAAGTCGTGTTGTGCCACGAGAGAGTGCATCTGCAGCGCAGGGATTACCTTTTCAAACCGGCAGCGCTGCTGATCTGCTGTGTGCATTGGTTTAACCCGTTGGTGTGGCTGGCATTTTATCTGATGAATATGGACTGTGAGATGTCCTGCGATGAAAAAGTTGTGAAGCTTCTCGGCGAGGAGAGCAAGAAGATCTATTCCTATACATTGCTGGAAGAAGCTTCCGGCGGAGAGTGGAAGCGTTATCGGGGCGGTTCCATCTGCGCACTGCTTTCTTTTGGCGAAGACCATGTGAAGAATCGTATTCGTCATGTACTGGATTATCGCAAGCCGCCGTTCTGGGTCATGATCGGCGCGGCAGCAGTGATCGTGGTACTGGTGGTGTGCCTGTGCAGCAACCCCGGAGGAAATGGGAACGGGGCAGATACAGCAAATGTGTCTGACGTTTCCGATGCGACAGAAGAAGTGACGACCGGAGAATTCACAGAGGACGGTTCAGACGATGAAGGCAGGAAAACCGAATGGCTGGCGGCATTGGAACAGGGGATTCATAGCAGAGAAGAATTCAGTGCGTTGTTTGATGTGGATACCTTGGAGGATACCCGGTCTTTTGCCGGACAGGACGGCATTCAATATCTGGAATACAACGGCGTTGCGGCGAGAAAACTGCACAGACAGATCCTGGATGGGGATACCGCAGCCCACGAGACTTATAAGGATCCGGTAAAAGCGGCGGAAGCACTGCTGCATCTGGAGGGTGGCAGCGGAGAAATGACGGAACTGCTCTATGAAGCGGAAAGGCAGTATTTATTTTTCCAAAAAGATTCCACAAGACCCGGCGAAGGCTCTGTGGCAAACGTACATTATATTTTCGCTGACGGATCCGATATTGATATTCCCATGGTATTCGCCGAGGAGAGCAGTCAGATCTGGATGCTGTCACTGGGAGATATCGACAGTAAAGGACGGCATTCTTACGGTCCGTTGGATGGAGAGAATCAGGCAAGAATCGTCTATGCGGAATATGGACCGCAGGATGTGGAAGAGGATCCTTTGGCGGGAGCCCATCCCGGGGATTATACGCAGGTACCTCAGGGATCTTTTAGAGATCAATATGCTACTTATCAGGTGTCCAGTTACGGCATCTATGTGGCAACCGGGAGTGATGCCGGACTGGATTGTGTCGTACCGGGGTATATTGCGCCGGGATATGCAGCATCCCACTGGTCATGCGTATATCAGGATCGGAGACTCTTCAATACTTCGGATCAGTGTGACTATTTAGATTGTTACCGGGATGAGATAGAGAGCGTGCGCTTGTACTACCTGGCATCCTCTGACTATCAGGATGGCGACTTGGACATCTGGATCGACACGATCCGGGAATATGATACTTCGGGACAGACCGGAGAAAACGGGGTCACGGACTGGAAGCTGCCGTCGGAGGCGCAGGATTTCGACAAGGCTTCGTTTCGTGCAGAGGACGGTTACTGGATCTTCGAAAATAGTGATGGCAGCGAACAGCTGAAGCTGCCGATCCTGTCTGTAAGGCCGGTATGGAACGGGAAAACAGCAGCGGAACTGACCGCAGAGGAGACAGATGCCTATGCAGCCGCACAGAGGCAGGAAATCCTGACAAAAGTAGGAGTTGTCTATGATGTGTCCGAGCGTGCGGCACAGGAGACCTATGCGCTGCTTGATTTGGACGGAGACGGAACCGCAGACCGGATCACGCTTCGTTCCAGGATGGCGCAGGCACTGAATACGCCGGATCATTCTCCGCTGGATCAGTATGTTTTTACGGTCAACACGACGAGTGGCGAGATGCGGACGGCACAGAATCTGGGGAACAGCATCTATGCCTTCAGCCCGGACGGCAGACAGATATTGTTAGCCCTTACCAGAAAAGATGAGCAGGGGCAGTACGAGAGCTTTCTGTTCCGGTACCGGAACGGCGAATTACAGGAAGTGGGAAGCTTCGCACAGGATATTCGTAAAATCTGGGTGCAAAACGGACAGATCACTACCGGCCGGAACAGTGATGATATCATATTTGCAGAACCCAATATGACCGGTGCAAACACAATTCAAGATTCCAGAAATTCAGATGGAACACCATCAAGGGCATATGTAGAAACATTGCAGGAGAAAATTTCGGCAGATATGGTTGCCGGGAAATTACCATTTGTAGTTACCTCCGTCATTAGGGAAAATCCACTGAGATTGGAGGTGGAACTGACCGAGATGACAGACGAGAATATAAAGATCATTCGATCCTATGAAACAAATGGCAGTGCCATAACATTTGCACAAAGCAGTGGCAATGTACAAGAGCTGCAGCATAATAATGATTCGCAAAGTCAAATAGCACCCCAGATTTCAAAAGAAGATGAAAACGATTGATTAACAGAAAGAGTTGACAGAGAAGAATAATGATGTTCAGGCGGTAATTATCAGCGGAAATCGAATAGATCATCGTTGAATTACCGCCTCAAATTTTATGCAAAGGTATCTGGACGGTAAATAGAAATAAGCTACATCGGAATTGTTTATTTTAATATGAAATTATTGGAAACAGTTAATGAAAGTGCAACAAAAATATGATATTTTAAATTCGTAATATAAAAAGAGTTACGGATTTAAAGTAAGAAATGCGTGAGAATTTTAAGCAGTAAGGGAGATTATCATGAAAAAACAATACAGATTAGCAACATTTGCACTGTCCGCCTGCCTGTTAATGGCATGTGGCGCCCGGGAGACCAATGCACCGGAGAACAACGAAGCGGAGAAACAAACCGAAAATATTTCCAATATAGACACTAAAATAGATGAGGCAGAGACCTCCGGAGCTCTCACAGAGTCCGAATCCCGGGAAACACCCATTGCACCGAAAGAGATCCTCATAGATTTCACTGGAATCTCGGAATTTCACCCGGAAGGAACTGCGGCGCAGCCCTATTCCCTGGAAATCCTTTCCGAGACGTATAACAATATTACTTTTGCAGACGAATGGTACAATGCATCGGAAGACATTTCCCTTCCCATGATCGGAGAAAACTGGGACTGCTTCTATGATGAAAATTATACCTATCAGTGGGAGTATACCTATCAGTGGGAGGATGGAAAACTCAGCATTTTCGATGGTGAGAACTGCCTGTATGTACTGGAATATCCGACAGACAAATGGTACGTCAACGGTAATAATGCCTGCCTTGAGAACGGAATTTTTTACGGGGCTTCAGTAATGAACGGTTATGCGCAGCCGGACAGCTGCTTTATGTTTGCCTATGATCTGGAAAATGAGAAACTGCTGTGGCGAAGTGCAGACCAGACTTATAACAGCATGAATTTTCTCGTGAAAGGGGACGTGATCTTCTGCGGCTATGGCTTTACCGCAGAGGACGATTATCTCTATCAGCTGGATAAAAATACCGGAGAGGTGATCGACCGCCTGTCTCTGAAAAAGATGCCGGACCTCATGGCAGAGAAGGATGACCGGTTGTATGTGCACACCTATAGTTATGATTATGTGATTGGGGTGCAGTAATGTAAAAATGTGTTGCCGTAGCAGGACAACATTAAATAAAGGGGTGCGTTATCAGCACCCCAATACACTTAGAATCGTTTGTGCGTATACCCGGATTGAAAAATCATTCGGATGATTGATGCAATTTCCGGTTAACTCCAGATAATTTTTTTTATGGGCGACAAGCTCGCGGAACATGGAGTGCACCGGAGCCACACAGATACCTTTTAATTCTGCGGCAATCTGATAAAGAGCATCCTGCTGCGCTGGAAGTTGATTATGCTGGAAGCCGCGTATCTCCGGATTCGGAATCATAGGAGATACCAGCAGAAATTCACAGTCGGGATGTTCACTCCGAATCGTTTGAATAATGGACAGAATAGCTGTCTTGTAAATTTCAGCAGGTTCCTGCATACTATTCATTCCAAAACCTAATATCACAAGATTCGGATTGCAGGGACATACCAGTTCTTTTGCATTTTCCACGCCCCATTGTACGGTGGAGCCTCCGGCAGCCCGATTCTTTTTTATAATATTACTTTGCGGATAGCGGTGTTGTAAGCTGTTGCTGACAAGCTCTGCCCAGGCGGGTTGATAAGAGTAACATGATAATCTTCCAAAGTGACCATATCTATTGCAGATTCATTGCAACCGCTGGCTTCCCAGCCAGCAGTAATACTATCTCCATAAAATACTAAATGAAAATCTCCACCATTCTGTAATTTTTGCATACTCTGCGGCAGAAGAGAAGAACTGTCGACTGGAGAAAAACTGTCCCAGACAGTTTTATGTGTATACGTAACGAGTATCTGCCAGCGGTATACATCGGAGACGACTTCCATGTAATGTTCTCCATCCGGTAGACGGACCCATGCTGTCTCGGGAACTCCGGTAAAGGGTTTACAGTAAATGTCACGGGAAAGAATGGGAATGCGGGAATGCTCTGTAAGGATCAGCCTGGAATCTTCCCGTATGTAATCTGTCCCCTCTTCATAAAAGACACTGCCGTCAAAGGATGTGACAGACAAAATATGTTCCGGTTGATAGAGTAACTGACCACCGGCAATGTGTCCTTCAGCATCTTCAGAAAAGCAGATCGGCTCCTGATATACGAAATTCCCTTCCCAAATACGTGTCAATATTCCCATAATCATGTCTTCCTTTCAAATCGTTCTTTATTACCAATCTTCTGATTTGTATATTTTACAAGAATATTTCCATTACAAAATTGGATTATTTTGTTCTATTTTAAAAAATTACTATACTTTGACCGGTTGTTTTTCCTGTATTATGATAAGAGAGAAAGCATGTCCGGGAGGTGCGTAGAATGAAAATAATACACAGTTTCACAATGCGTGTTCTGATGATTATGGTCTCGTTGTTGCTATTGTTTTGTGCGGTCAGTACAATAGCATGGTATCGGAGTTTTACCCAAGAAGCCGTGGAAACAGCAGAAGAACATATGGATACGGTGATTGAAACATTGAATGAAATGTTTGATGAAAAATTGCGGGAGATTGATTATACAACTGCGTTTATTTCAAATAAAGTCCGGACAACGCAGAATGACAGTATTGTTCAGTTCCTGACGGCTTCGGAACCGAATATGCAGGTTGCGTCCAGACAGTCGGCACAGAATTATTTATTTAACCGGTGCAATTTTAAGGCGTATTTGAATGGAATGGCAATCTATGGGCTGGATGGAAGAACCTGTACCTATGGAATTACGACACCCTATGATGAAGTGGCGGATATGGAATGGTTCGAGAGCATAAAAAACGGGGAGAAAGATGTAGTGTATCTGACACCACGGGCGTATACAGAAAAACAGCCGTCTCCCAAAAACAGCTATGTATTTTCAATTGTTCGTCCTGTATTTTATGGGAGCCGGATCGTGGGAGTTATCAAAGCTGACATCAAGAGCAGCTTGTTGGAGACGATATTTGATATCCGGGAAATGAAAGGATATTCACTTTATGTATTTGACAGAGATACCAAAGAGACTGTGTACAGCCCGGAAGAAACGAATTTCTTAAATGTATCGGATTTCTGTGATTCCATACCGGAAGGAGATGGAACTTTCACAAAAAGACAGGGCGGGGTGACCTGGCTGGTTGTTTATACTACTTCGGAAGTTGCACCGTGGCAAATCGTAGGTGTGGTACAGCAGAGTACAGTTCTCGCCGGTTTTTTGCAGGTCAGGAATCAGATGACGATTATGGTGATCCTATTTGTCATTGTGTTTGCTTTAATTGCTTTTGTAGTCTCTTATTATCTGACAAAAGATCTTCGCAAACTGACGGGAGCAGTGGAAAAGATTGGTGATGACTGCCTGCAATTGCCGATATCTATTAAACGTAGGGATGAGGTAGGAATTTTATATCAACAGATTCGGACTATGTTGGAGAGAATCAGGGATCTGATTACAAATATTCGCAAGGTGGAGGAAGAAAAGAGAATTTCTGAGATTGAAATGTTGTCCATACAGATCAATCCCCATTTTTTGTATAATACATTGCATACTGT
>ENA-OPAK01000157-OPAK01000157.1-human-gut-metagenome-genome-assembly--contig:-NODE-157-length-28779-cov-3.494360_pt1 | contig 28779 bp, 24 predicted proteins | sample MGYA00241055_ERZ501426 | MGnify/ENA primary metagenome ERZ501426 (study PRJEB25962, sample SAMEA2042626) | human gut metagenome | biome: human gut; feature: human-associated habitat; material: faeces... | reverse complement strand
CGTCGGTATGTGGCACTGGTAGTTTCAGTGCCCATACCGCTACGCACTCAACGAGCGAGAGTGCCCACGAGACGCAAAGCTTTTCTACGGAATTACGGAAAACAAAAAAAGTGCCAACGAACACTTGACACAAACAACCGAAAAAAAGTAATTGACATTTCCCACTACATTTGATAATATATCATTTGTTCGCAGGAGTGGCGGAATTGGCAGACGCGCAGGCTTCAGGTGCCTGTGGTAGCAATATCGTGTGGGTTCAAGTCCCATCTCCTGCATTAACAGGGAAGTCGGTGAACGGCTTCCTATTTTATTTTGTGCAGATAATTTTGAAAGCCTATTGGCTATTAATGGTCTGTAACCGTTGCCTGCCACACTGAGGGGTACAGCTGTCACAGGAACTTGATTATTATATTGGAGATGGGATTGCAGCGTGAAGAGATTGAATCTATCTTATATTAATGTAATATGTGTGTTTGTTTTGTCCTTTGCTGTTATGGAGTATGTAAATCTTTTGATTGGCAGAGTGGGCGGATTTCCTGTGCTTGCAGGGGTGCTTGTGTCATATTCCGTTATGAGATATGGCAGCTTTGCAAGGAAAAATATGGCATGCTACATGGGCATCTATATACTGACATGGTTTATCGGCACGGTAGTGCTCTTTATCTCAAAATACTCAGGCTGGGGCAATATCAAAAAGCTTGGTCCGGCGCAGTATTTCAAGGCACTGTATGGCTCAACCCTGTCAGAGATATGGGGATATTTTTTTGCAATTGTGCTCATGCTGACAGTGATTGTTTCATTTTTTCCGCTTACCGTGATAAAAAGCAGGAAAATATATTCACGGTATGTGTTGGGAAATACGCTTTTTTGGACGATAATACTCATACCGCTTAGGTTTATAGATAAGAAATTTGTCAATCACAAGGTGATGTGGCAGGCCGGCTGTATGATGGCCTTTGCTGTGTTTTTGCTTGTGCTGGAGCTTTTCGTTGTATACAGACTGGTGAAATACAGGTATTGCGATGAGCATGCAGACAGGAAAGTGCGCATTCACAGACGCAGGGTTCGAAGGAAAACATTAAAAGCTGTAATAGTCATTGTGCCGGTTGTTGTCATTGCAATTATTGTTGTTTACACATATTTCATGTCGCCTTCAAACGAGCCGGCTGAGTATGAAAAGGTCGCAAGCTGTATCACAAATGATGACAGGCTTGGGCCTATGGTTTATGACAGTCAGGTGTATATTCCGATAACCATAGAGCTTGACTATGCAGGGACCGGCAGTCCGCTTGGCTATATTGTATACAAGGATCAGGACTATGGCAGCAGGTACTATGAGCTTGCAGCTTCAAACCTCTTATATATGAATAAGAACGGTGACGATACATATTTACAGATGGCGGGCAACGCATCAAATTCCTACAAGAAGCTGTCTGTAGTTGAAAAAAGCAATTCATGGAAGGACTGCAGCGTTTTTCTCATGTGGGATGAGGAGTGGCAGTCAGAGTCGCGCTACAGCAAGGATGTCACAGGCTATACGGAGTGCGATGAGGATTTCATAAAAAGTCTTGAGGATACCTTTGGCGCAGTGAAAATAAATCCGGCGGACTTCAAGGGCTATGATGCCTATTTTACAATAGAGGGCTACAAATCCATGAAGGATGCCATAGAGAGTGACAGTCATGTGGGTACCTGGGTGGGCTGCATACTGGCAAAAGACGATAAATTTTACTATGGCAGCTACGACAATGAAATCACAGGCGGACAGCTTCAGATGCTGCGCCATGTGCTCGGCGGTAATTGATATAGCATTTAATTTTTGCCGAAAGAAAATTAAAGTAAAAAGAAATAAAAAAAGGATTTTTAAAAATCACGTCGAATAATAACTAGTGTAGAGCATAATTAGTGTAGAGCACTGTTAGTGGAATGTAACGCTATTTGTTACATTTGTGTGTGAATAGCAGCAGAACATAACGACTGTGACAGCGAGGAGGCAGATAAATGACTATTCGCGAGCAGATAGAAAAACGTGAGCAGGAAATACTTAGTCCGTTCGCATGTCTGAGCATCAACTCAAGAGGCAGGGACTATGATGAGCCGCAGTGCGATATCAGACCTGTTTTTCAGCGGGACAGGGACCGGATACTGCATAGCAAGGCATTCAGGCGTCTGAAAAATAAGACACAGGTGTTTCTTACACCAAAGGGCGACCATTACCGCACACGTATGTCGCATACACTTGAGGTGTCGCAGAATGCCAGGACAATAGCCAAGGCACTGAGACTGAATGAGGATCTGGTGGAGGCTATAGCGCTGGGACACGACCTGGGGCATACACCGTTTGGACATGCGGGTGAGCGCATCCTCAATGAGATATACGAGGGTGGTTTTAAGCATAATGAGCAGAGTGTGCGCATAGTGGAGAAGCTCGAAAAGGACGGAGCAGGACTCAATCTGACATGGGAGGTCAGAGATGGTATGCTAAATCACCAGACCTCGCTCATGCCACACACCTTAGAGGGCAAAATAGTCAGGCTTTCAGACAAGATAGCCTACATAAATTCAGACTTTGATGATGCAATCCGCGCACAGCTTCTGTGCGAGGATGATATACCGCTTGAGATAAGAAACACGCTTGGACACAGCACCAAGGCCAGGCTCAATCATATGGTACACAATATCATCACAAACAGCATGGGAAAGGACGATATATGCATGTCAAAAGAGTCCGCGCAGGCAATGCAGGATTTGCGTAAATTCATGTTCGCAAACCTCTATAACAATCCAGTCGCAAAAAGCGAGGAGAAAAAGGCCAAGGCGATGCTCAAGCAGCTTTATTTCTATTATATGGAGCATATAGAGGAGCTGCCGCAGAAATACCTCGCCATGCTAGGGCAGGGTGATGACAAGGGGCGCATCATATGCGACTATATATCAGGCATGACAGACCAGTATGCCACCACGAAGTTCCACGAGTATTTTGTACCGGTAGCCTGGGAAATAGATGGTTACTGATAATTCGTACAGACTCTTGGCAGCGTAGCGTTAGCCGGGTGTAAGAGCTAAGTGCCGCACTGCAGACGCGCTCGCCGGGCGACACAAATGACAACAAAGATGAACAGTAAGGGGATGATAAAATGCCGTACTACTCTGATGAGCTTATAGAGGAGGTACGTTCGCGAAATGACATAGTCGATGTTATAGGAAGCTACGTGCATCTTCAGAAAAAGGGAAGTACCTATTTTGGATTATGCCCATTCCATAACGAAAAGACAGGATCCTTTTCAGTCTCACCGAATAAGCAGATGTACTATTGCTTCGGCTGTGGAGCCGGAGGCAATGTATTTACATTTCTCATGCAGTATGAGAACTTTACCTTCCCTGAGGCCATGCAGGAGCTTGCAGACCGTGTGGGAATTGAGCTTCCCAAGCAGGAGATGACCTCAGCACAAAGGAGGGAGGCAGACAGGCGCACACAGCTGCTTGAGATAAATAAAGAGGCTGCGAAGTATTTTTATATGCTGCTTCGTGGACCGAGAGGACAAAGGGCGCATGAGTATTTCAAAAAGAGAGAGCTGTCCGATGAGACAATGCAGAAGTTCGGGCTTGGTTACTCGGACCAGTACAGTGATGATCTGTACAAGTATCTGCGCAGCAAGGGCTATGATGATGAGATACTCAAGGAGACAGGTCTTGTGACGATAGATGAGGTCAGAGGCGGGCACGATAAGTTCTGGAATCGTGCAATGTTTCCGATTATGGATGTGCACAACCGCGTCATAGGCTTTGGAGGCCGGGTGATGGGTGACGGAGAGCCAAAGTATTTAAACTCTCCGGAGACAAAGATATTTGATAAGAGCCGTAATCTTTACGGGCTTAATATAGCAAGGAGCACGAGGAAAAACCAGCTCCTTTTGTGTGAGGGCTACATGGATGTCATAGCACTGCATCAGGCAGGCTTTGACAATGCGGTGGCCTCTCTTGGTACATCGCTTACCAGTGGACATGCCAGTCTGCTGAAACGCTACACCAAAGAAGTGTATCTGACATATGACAGTGATGGCGCCGGGGTAAAGGCAGCGTTGCGTGCGATTCCGATACTCAAGGAGGTAGGCATCACAACAAAGGTCATTAACATGCGGCCGTACAAGGACCCGGATGAGTTTATCAAGGCGCTTGGCGCACAGGAGTATGAGGAGCGTATCAAAAAGGCTGAAAACAGCTTTATGTTTCAGATACGGATCATGCAGGCAGGCTATGATATGGACGATCCCGAGTCAAAAACCGCATTTTATAATGAAATTGCAAAGAAGCTGCTTGGGTTTACCGAGGAGCTTGAGCGGACAAACTATACGCAGGCAGTGTCAAGAGAGTACAGCATACCATACGACGACTTAAGAAAGCTCGTAAACAGTATGGCAATGAAGGGCGGTATCGTAAAGCCCCAGACCAAGCTTAAAAGTGGAATCAATGAGAAAAATAAAAAGGAGGATGGCATGAAGCAGTCGCAGAAGCTTCTCCTCACATGGCTCATAGAGGATAATTCACTTTTTGACAGGATAAAGGGGCGTATCAGTGCAGATGACTTTACCGAAGAGCTGTACCACAAGGTGGCTAAGGAGGTTTTTTCACAGTACGAGACCACGCATACAGTAAATCCGGCCAGGATAGTAAGCATGTTTACCGATGAGGACGAACAGCGCGAGGTGGCAGGGCTTTTCAATGCCACAATCCATCAGGTGGAGGGCAAAAATGACAAGGCAACCGCACTCAGGGAAACCGTTGTCCGTATCAAGCAAAACAGCATAGACTACCGCTCAAAGCATCTGGCACCTACAGATATGGAGGGCATGATGAGGATTATTGAGGATAAGCGTGCACTCGAAGAATTGCAAAAAATACCAGAATAAAGAGGAAAATAAAATGGCAAAGAAAAAGGAACAAAAAGACATGGCACAGGAGCAGGAGCAGAGACTGAATTTCCAGCAGAAGCTTATTGAGATTCTTGAGCTTGGAAAAAAGAAAAAGAATATGCTCGAATATCAGGAAATTGCAGATTTTTTCAAGGACTTAAATCTGGATCCGGAGAAGTTTGAGATGGTAATTGATTATCTCGAGCAAAACGGCATAGACGTGCTTAAAATCAGCAATGATGATGACGTGGATGATGATATCATACTCGATGATGAGGACGAGGTAGAGGTTGAAAAGATTGATCTCTCAGTACCGGAGGGAGTCAGCGTCGAGGATCCTGTCCGTATGTATCTTAAGGAAATAGGTAAGGTACCTCTTCTCTCAGCAGATGAGGAGATTGAGCTCGCCCAGAATATGGAGGACGGAGCGGTAGCAATCGAGAAGATCAATGTACTAAAGGGCCGCCTTGATGGTGCATCGAAAGGCTGAGATAAAGGAAGAGATAAAGACACTGCAGAAGGATGTGGACAAGGGAGCAGATGCCAAAAAGCGTCTTGCAGAAGCAAACCTGCGTCTTGTTGTCAGCATCGCAAAGAGATATGTGGGAAGAGGAATGCTTTTCCTTGACCTGATTCAAGAGGGAAACTTAGGTCTTATCAAGGCAGTTGAGAAGTTCGACTACAAGAAGGGCTACAAATTCTCTACATATGCCACATGGTGGATTCGCCAGGCTATCACAAGAGCCATAGCCGATCAGGCCAGAACAATCCGTATTCCTGTGCATATGGTTGAGACGATCAACAAGCTCATCCGTGTGTCAAGGCAGCTCCTTCAGGAGCTTGGCAGAGAGCCTTCACCGGAGGAAATTGCCAAGGAGATGAGCATGCCGGTAGATCGTGTGCGTGAGATACTCAAGATATCGCAGGAGCCTGTTTCACTTGAGACTCCAATCGGTGAGGAGGAGGATTCACATCTTGGTGATTTCATCAAGGATGATAATGTACCGGTTCCTGCTGATGCGGCAGCATTCACACTTCTTAAGGAGCAGCTTGAGGAGGTGCTTGGCACTCTTACAGAGAGAGAGCAGAAGGTACTCACACTCCGCTTTGGTTTAGAGGACGGCAGAGCCAGAACACTTGAAGAAGTAGGTAAGGAGTTCAACGTCACTCGTGAGCGTATCCGCCAGATTGAGGCAAAGGCGCTAAGAAAGCTTCGTCATCCAAGTAGAAGTAGAAAGCTTAAGGACTACTTAGAGTAAGATGATTAGGCTATCCAGAAGAATGAAGGCAGTGGCATCAATGGTCACGGCCGGCTACACGCTGTGTGATGTGGGAACCGACCATGGCTATGTGCCTATTGCCCTGGTGCAGGGTAATATAATACCGAAGGCAATTGCTGTTGATATAAATAAGGGACCGCTTGAGCGCGCCAATGAGCATATAAGGGCAAACGGTCTGACAGAGCAGATTACCACAAGGCTTTCCAATGGGCTTGAAGCGATACACGACGGAGAGGTTGACTCTATTGTCATAGCAGGAATGGGAGGAGAGCTTGTTATTCACATTTTAACCGCAGGGGAGACAGTGTGCAGGTCGGCAAAGGAGCTGATTCTGCAGCCACAGTCGGAAGTGAGCAAAGTCCGTGAATATGTAAGGAACACAGGCTATAAGATAGTTGATGAGGATATGATTTTGGAGGACGGAAAATACTATCCGATGTTCAGATGTGTGCCGTGTGCGGACAATTCCGCATGGGACAATATGGACGAGACGACGGTTACTGTATGCGATTTGTACGGACCGGTACTTATCAAAAACGGTAATCCGGTGCTTCGGAAGTTCCTTGTCAGGGAACACCACAAGCTGGCTGCCATCATGCAGCAGCTAAGGACACAGGAGATGAGTGATTCCATCATGGACAGAATCGAGCAGATAAACGAGATGATGGCATACAATGAGGCAGCATATTCGACTATGGGGGCAATAAGAAATGCAGGAATATAGTGTGAAGGTGACCTTGCCGGATGGACAGGTCATGGCAGTGACAGCATCAGAAAGTGATACTTTAGAAGCCGTAGCAGACAGATTCAAGGATTATTATGAGGATGACATAATCCTTGGAATTGTAAACGGCAGGCTTCGTGAACTGAATAAGAAAATAAAAAGTGACTGTGAGCTTAGCTTCGTGACGACAGCTGACAGGGATGGCAGGCGTACATACAGAAGAAGTGTTGTGCTGCTTTTGCAGAGGGCTATATACGATGTATATGGCAGTATGACACAGCTTCATGTGATGCATTCGCTCGGAGAAGGCTATTATTGTCAGCTTGAGAAAGCAGTGGAGTGTGCGGACAGCCAACAGGAAAAATATAATGAAGATACAGACTTACAAGGCAGCAGAGAAAACAGTGAGAAAAGCGTGACAGAGCATGATATCGACAGGATAGTCTGCAGCATGTACTCATTTGTGGAAAAAGACCTCCCAATTACCAAGCACAGTGCAAAAACACAGTATGCGGAGCAGCTTTTCAAGGAAAAAGGGCTGCATGATAAGGAGAGGCTATTGCACTACAGGAGAAGCTCCAGAGTCAATCTCTATGAGCTGGATGGTGTGGTGGATTATTTCTACGGATTTATGGCACCCTCGACAGGTATGCTCAAATACTTTGATATAGTGCCGTATGAGAATGGCTTCGTGCTTCTTTTTCCGGGTGCTAACAGCAGGAGCGTTGAGCCGCTTGTGACATCAAATAAGCTGTTTCACACGCTGGATGATTCCAGGGAATGGAGCAAGATGCTTGGAATAGGCACGATAGGCTCACTAAATGATGCGATTGCAGCAGGCAGGGGACAGGAAATCATGCTGCTTCAGGAGGCACTGATGGAGCAGAAGATAGGAAATCTTGCAGCGCAGATTGCTTCGGATGACAAAAAGAAATTTGTCATGATAGCAGGTCCTTCATCATCAGGCAAGACATCGTTTGCCAACAGACTGTCAATCCAGCTTATCGCAAAGGGCAGAAAGCCACATCCGTTAAGTCTGGATGACTACTATGTGGACAGGGAGCTTTGCCCGAAGCATCCGGACGGAAGCTTTGATTTTGAGTGTCTTGAATCTATTGATGTAAAGCTGTTCAATGAGGATATGAACAGGCTTCTTAAAGGAGAGGCTGTTGATATGCCATCCTTCAATTTCAAGACAGGAAAGAGAGAGTACCGCGGAAGAAAGCTGGTGCTTGGCCCTGATGATATACTTGTTATTGAGGGTATTCACGGCTTAAATGACAGGCTTTCACAGCTTATCCCGCCTGAGCACAAGTTCAAAATCTATATCTCAGCGCTTACACAGCTCAATATTGACGAGCACAATCCTCTTTCCACCACAGATGAAAGACTTATACGACGGATTGTGCGTGATGCGCGTACACGAGGTACCAATGCCATGGAGACCATCGCTATGTGGCCGTCTGTCAGAAAGGGTGAAAGGGAGAATATCTTTCCTTTCCAGGAACAGGCGGATGTGATGTTCAACTCTGCACTTGTGTATGAGCTTGCGGTACTCAAGGTGTATGCGGAGCCGTTGCTTTTTGGCATAGAAAGAGACTGCCCGGAGTATCTCGAGGCAAAGAGGCTGCTTAAGCTCTTAGACTACTTTCTTCCGATGCCGGCTGACGGCATACCAAACAATTCACTGCTTCGTGAGTTTGTAGGAGGAAGCTGCTTTAATGTTTAAAACTAAAAAATCCCGCATTCCGGCTGTGTATAGAATACTGCTTGTTGCAATTGCAGTCATGGCAATTGGCGGTATTGCCGTAAATTGTTATGTGGGAAATTATTATCGGGCAGATTCAATTGCGGAGGCTGCAATCGATTCAGACAGAGAGGTTTCTGTTACTATTGAAAAGAAGGACAAGCGTATACAGGCCACCCAGTACGACTTAAGGCATAAGAATTATACGATAACCTTTGCACCGCAGGATAAGGAAAAAGCCACAAAGGCATTGATTTTTTATCCGGGAGGCAGGGTGCAATATACGGCGTATGCGCCGCTGATGCATGAGCTTGCAAAGAATAATTTCGTGTGCATACTTGTACATATGCCGGGCAACCTCGCAGTATTGGACCAGAATGCAGCTGACGGTATCATTGAAAAATACAAGGAAATATACCCATCCATACAGGAATGGTACATGGGAGGGCACTCCTTAGGCGGAGCCATGGCTGCAGAATATGTGTCAAAGCATGTAGATGAGTTTGACGGACTATATCTTTTTGCAGCATATTCGACCGCTGACCTGTCGGATTCAGATCTGAGGGTTTTTAGCGTGTACGGTTCAGAGGATGGTGTGCTTGATATGGACAAATACCGCAAATACCGCTCAAACCTGCCGGAGGATACATATGAGTATGTCATTGATGGCGGGTGCCATTCTTATTTTGGAAGCTATGGTCTGCAAAAGGGAGACGGTACACCTGATGTGGCTTTCGAGGAGCAGATAGAGATGACGGTAGACTTTATTACATACAACAGCAAATAATAATTACCGGTAGACTGCATCATATACAACAGCAAATGATAGTTACCGGGAAATAACAAAATGCAACTGAGATATCTCAGTTGCATTTTTAATGGTGCACCTTGCGGCGCACGTTACTAATAAGTTATTTTACGAAACGCCAATAGGCTTTAGATTATTAAAATACGCAGGACGATAAGCCGGGTTATGTCGTTGAGTGATCATCTATCTAGGACGCCTGTTGCCAGACGCCTCAAGCGACCTACCTAAAGCTGGCGGGCCACGTCAAAGCTTTGTTTCGGTCTTGCTTCGGATGGGGTTTACATGTGCCCTCTCTGTTACCAGCGAGGCGGTAGTCTCTTACACTGCCATTCCACCCTTACTATAGAGGTGCATCTGTGATGCATCTCTTATAGCGGTATATTTCTGTTGCACTTTCCTTAGAGTTTCCTCCACCGGCCGTTAACCGGCATCCTGCCCTGTGAAGCCCGGACTTTCCTCACCTGCGGTCTTTCGACACCTGCAGCCGCGATCACCTGTCCTGCATATTTATTTAATATACCAAGCATTTTTCCAAAAATCAAGCCCTTTTACCAACTTTAATAAACGAAATATAAAATGTTTCTTAAAAGACGATAGGTCTATTGACGGTTTTTATCTTCAATATTATCTTAATAAATGTAAAGAACGATTTAAAACCTCAAATTCATAGCGTGGACACTGTATGAGGTAAGAATTTGGCTATAATGAAAATATAGGGCGAGGCGGTAATATGAGAGAAAAATTTATCAGATTTATGAATGGAAGAAACGGGATGGACGAGCTTGCAAGGGCTGAGTCATGGGTAGTAATGATATTACTTGTGGTTTCAATATTTACAAGGTCGGCGATACTTGATATACTGGCTATAGGACTGATGATACATATGTATTTTCGAGTATTTTCGAGGAATATAAACAAGCGCTATGCAGAGAATCAGAAGTTTTTAAATGCCAGGTATGAGTGGACCGTAAAGGCAGAGCGCAGGAAAAAGCGCTTTGCACAGAGGAAGCAGTACAAGTTCTTCAAGTGTCCTATGTGTAAGCAGGAGGTCAGGGTGCCAAGAGGACATGGCAAGATCTGTATTACCTGTCCGAAGTGCCGGGAGCAGTTCGTGAGACGCAGCTAGTACATCGAATAATAAGTAACCAGCCATATGACTTGCCTGATTTCCCATCTGCGGCGTTGTAGTCAATCGACGTAGCCACCGCTACGCCTCATTCCTCCGCCTTGCAGATGAAAATTCATTCTGCGTCATATAGCCAGAAACTTATTTTTCGATGTACTGGTACGTCAATATATATACCTGTACATAAGAGCATGGAGAAGAGAAATGTTTGGATATATAACTGTCAATAAGGACACTTTGTCCGAGGAAAATAAAAAAATATATCAAAGCTATTATTGCGGGCTGTGCCAGACAATGAAGTCGCAGTATGGCAGGCGTGCACAGATGGCACTAAATTATGACATGACTTTTCTCATAGTGCTTCTGACAGGCTTGTACGAGCCGGATAGTGTGACGCGGGATGGATTTGTATGCAGCGTGCACCCTACGAAGAAGCGTACACTTCGCACCAATGAGATTACAGAGTATGCTGCAGCTATGAACATACTGCTTGCATACTACAATCTGATAGATGACTGGAAGGACGATAAAAGCCTGACTAAGAAGACATACGCAGAGATGCTGAAAAAGGACTTTGAGAAGGCAAAAAAAGGCTATCCGATACAGGCTAAGGCGATAGAGGACTACATTGCAAGGCTTGCAGAGTGTGAGAAGAGCAATGATACCAATATTGATGCAGTTGCGGGGCTGACAGGAGAGATGCTCGGCATACTTTTTGCGTGGAAGCAGGATGAGTGGCAGAAGGATCTGAAGGAATTTGGCTGCTATATGGGCAAATTTATTTATATAATGGATGCGTATGAGGACATAGGGGATGATGTGAAAAAGAAGTCATATAATCCACTTATACAGCTCATACATTGCTGCAATAATGATCAGGAAAAATTTGACAAATCCTGTCGGCTTATGATGACATCTATGCTTTCAGAGGCAGCAAAAATATTTGAGAGGTTGCCAATTCTCTTACATGCGGATATAATCAGAAATGTTCTATACTCCGGTGTGTGGAGCAAGTATGAGTATATTCAGATGAAGAAAAGGAAGAAACATAAATGATAGATCCATATCAGGTGCTCGGTGTCAGCCGCAGTGCAAGTGACGATGAAATAAAAAAGGCCTACAGGAGCTTAAGCAGAAAATATCATCCTGATGCCAATATCAACAATCCTAACAAGGATCAGGCTGAGGAGAAGTTTAAGCAGGTGCAGCAGGCATATGACCAGATAATGAAGGAAAAGCAGTCCGGTGCTGCCGGAGCCGGTGGATATGGCAGTGCAGGAAGCAGCAGCTCATACGGCGGCAGCTCCTATGGTGGAGCATATGGTGGTGGACCGGGAGCAGGTGATCCATTTGGAGCAGGTGGACCGTTTGGTGGTTTCTATGGCCGCTATACCTACAATAATGCAGGCAGCAGTGCACAGGATGACAATCCAAAGGTGCGTGCAGCAGGCAATTTCATCAGCAACGGCTACTACAATGAGGCACTGAAGGTGCTTGAGGAGGTACCTTTTGCTGAGAGACGCGGAAGGTGGTACTACTACAGTGCTATCGCAAACCAAAAGCTCGGCAACACAGCGACAGCCATAGAACACATACAGCGAGCAGTGTCGCTTGAGCCAAACAACATGCAGTACCGCCAGTTTATGCAGATAATTGAAAATGGTGGCTCGTGGTATTCGGATATGGGAGACATATACGGACGCCCTAGTGGCAGGGGCAGCGAGTGCTGCAGCCTGCTAGCCACATTCCTTTGCTGGCAGATGTTCTGCTGCTAGATGTCAAGCTTTTCTGATGTTACAGATGGAAATTCATGCAAATTATTGGGCTGGTTATTTGAAGAACGATGGACGGCTATATTAATCTGTGAATTATTCTGAATAGTTACCTGAAAAATAAAAGGGGATGTGAAAAAACTCGATTGATTTTTTTCACATCCCCTTTTATTTATGGACATAAGTAACTATTCAGATCCACACATATATGAGCAAAATCAGCTGCGCAGCAACGGCTGTATTATTCCAGCGAATCCGGAATACCATCATGATCCAAATCTGCCATGTCTGCTCCGTGCGCACCGATATCCACAGTGTTTAAGGTGCGTCTCTTAAGTCTTGCGGCCTCAGACTGCTTGAGCAGATAGCTCTTTATCTCGCGTGAGTGCTTTACGTGAACAAGCTTAAGCTCAGGGTTTGTGACGTCGCCTGTGTAGCAGACTATGGTGCCGAGCTTAAAAATGCGCTCCATCAGTGATGTGGTGAGCTTTACATCAGCTACCTTATACATGTAGCAGTCATCCTCTGTGGTGCTCAAGAGTCCGGACTCTACAGTGATAAAGGACGGTGTGACGGTATATTTTGTGAAAGTCCACGGCAGACCGAGAAACAGCAGTCTCTTTCTCTCCTTAAAGATTACAGCATCGTCATCATCGATTGCGCCGGCTGTGGTGTTTTTGATTTGTGATTCATTTACAGACATATTATTCTCCTTTTTGATGTTGAAATTGTCGTAATTGTATGAAAACTTCAATACAATTGCTAAACGTTCAGAACAGTTATATTCTGTCATATATTCTACAACAAAAAAGTGTAAAAGCCAACTTGAATATTGCGCTAAGTTATTATATGATAGAAAAAATGTAATAAAAATTGTTACGCGAAAAAGAATGGAGGCAAATTATGCGTCACTTAATGAGTCCGTTGGATTTTTCTGTAGAAGAGTTGGACAAGCTTCTGGATCTTGCAAATGATATAGAGGCTCATCCTGAGAAATATGCACACAAGTGCGATGGAAAGAAGCTTGCAACCTGTTTTTATGAGCCAAGCACGAGAACCAGGCTTAGCTTTGAGGCTGCCATGCTTAATTTGGGAGGCTCGGTGTTAGGTTTTCACAGTGCTGATTCGTCATCTGCGTCAAAGGGCGAGAGCGTTTCAGATACTATCAGGGTTATTTCCTGCTATGCGGATATCTGTGCCATGCGTCATCCTAAGGAGGGTGCACCGCTTGTGGCTTCAGAGAAATCGCGTATCCCTGTAATCAATGCAGGCGATGGAGGTCATCAGCATCCTACCCAGACACTTGCTGATCTCCTTACAATCCGTTCCATCAAGGGCAGATTGAATAATATCACAATCGGCTTTTGCGGAGATTTAAAGTTTGGACGTACAGTGCATTCACTGATCAATGCACTTATCAGATATGACAATGTGAGGATTGTGCTTATCTCGCCTGAGGAGCTTAAGGTGCCTGACTATGTGCGCGATGATGTGCTTCGTGCCAACAATATCGAGTTCAAGGAGGTAGAAAAGCTCGAGGATGCCATGGGAGAGCTTGATGTGCTCTACATGACACGTGTCCAGAAGGAGCGTTTCTTCAATGAGGAGGACTATGTGCGTCTGAAGGATTTCTACATTCTGACAAAGGAGAAGATGGAGCTCGCAAAGGATGATATGATTGTACTTCATCCGCTCCCACGTGTGAATGAGATTTCTGTTGATGTGGATGATGACCCGAGAGCATGCTATTTCAGGCAGGCACAGTATGCGGTTTACGTGCGTATGGCGCTTATTCTGACATTGCTTGGACTGGCTGAGGACTAAAGGAGGATAATATGCTGAATATTAGTGGAATACATGAGGGCTTTGTGCTCGATCATATCAAGGCAGGTATGAGTCTTCAGATTTACAGGGATTTAAAGCTTGACAAGCTCGACTGCACAGTTGCAATCATAAAGAATGCAAAGAGCAGCAAGATGGGCAAGAAGGATATCATCAAGGTAGAGTGTCCGATAGAGTCATTAGACCTCGATATCCTTGGATTTATCGACCACAATATCACTGTAAATGTGATAAAGGGTGACAAGATTGTGGACAAGATGGAGCTTAAGCTGCCTCATCAGGTTAAAAATGTCATCAAGTGCAAAAATCCAAGATGCATCACTTCAATTGAGCAGGAGCTTGACCAGATTTTCGTGCTTTCCGATGAGAAAAACGAAATCTACCGCTGCAAGTACTGCGAGGAGAAATACGAAGGAGTTAAATAGTATCAGTTATGTATGCCAACGTGATTGTGGATATATCCCACGAAAAACTGGATAAGACATTTCAGTACAGCATCCCGGATGAGCTTTTATGCGACATCCGTCCGGGTGTGTGCGTGGATATTCCATTTGGCAGCCGCACTATCACAGGCTATGTGATTGAGGTCACGGATAAGCCTGAGTACGACCCGGCAAGGACAAAGCCTCTTATCGGGATAAAGGCAGACTCTGTGGCTGTGGAGGCAAAGCTCATCGCACTTGCGGCATGGATACGGCGCAATTACGGCTCTACCATGAATCAGGCGCTTAAGACTGTTATACCTGTAAAGAAGCAGGCTAAGGAGCAGGTGAGCCGTAGTATTGCACTGAAAATAGACAAGGTAAAGGCAAGGGCGCAGCTTGCGCTTTGCGAGGCAAAAAAACAAAAGGCAAAGGCCAGGCTGTTTCGTGCCCTGATTGATGCTGATGATGGGGCGCGCCTTGAGTATTCCTTTGTGACAGGCAAGCCGGCTGCCACTATAAGAGCGCTTGAGCAGAGCGGCTTTATCGAGGTCATCACACAGAGCGGTTACAGAAATCCTGTAGAGCATATGAGTGTGGACACCTATGATAAGGTACTGAATGCCGCGCAGCAGAGTGTGGTTGATGCGATAGAAGGCGACATTGCCGCCGGTCTTAGAAATACTTATCTGATTAAGGGTGTCACCGGAAGCGGCAAGACAGAGGTGTACATGGAGCTTATCGCACACTGTATACAGTCCGGGCGTCAGGCAATTGTGCTGATTCCCGAGATTGCCCTCACTTACCAGACCGTGATGCGTTTTTTTGCCAGATTTGGGAACAGGGTTTCGATAATCAATTCAAGACTTTCAAATGGTGAGCGTTATGACCAGTTTGAGAGAGCTAAGAATGGTGATATTGACATCATGATTGGCCCGCGGTCGGCGCTGTTCACACCTTTTTCAAATTTAGGACTTATCATAATAGATGAAGAGCACGAGAATTCATACAAGAGCGAGTCGGTGCCACGCTATCATGCCAGGGAGGTGGCGATAGAGTACGCGCGCATGTCCGATGCTATTGTGGTACTTGGCTCTGCAACACCGTCGGTGGATAGCTATTACAAGGCAAAGACAGGCGTTTACAGGCTTTTGGAGCTGGATAAGCGTGTGGACGACAGACCTCTTCCAAAGTGTGAGGTTGTCGATTTGAGGCAGGAGCTTCGTGAGGGAAACCGCTCGATTCTTTCCACCAGGCTTCAGGAGCTTATGGAGGAGCGGCTTCTAAATGGCCAGCAGACCATGCTTTTTTTAAATAGAAGGGGCAAATCGGCATTTATGTCGTGCAGAGCGTGCGGTTTTGTGGTAAAATGTCCTCATTGCGATGTATCACTCAGTGAGCATAGCGGCGGAGTGATGGTCTGTCACTACTGCGGCTACAGACAGCCGGTGCCTAAGGTGTGTCCGAGCTGTGGCTCGAAGTACATTAGCGGCTTTAAGGCCGGCACACAGAAGATAGAAGCGATGGTGGCAAAGCGTTTTCCACAGGCGCGTATACTGCGCATGGATTATGACACCACGAGGGCGAAGGATGCGTATGAGAAGATTCTGCAGGCATTTTCCAATCATGAGGCCGATATACTTATCGGTACGCAGATGATTGTAAAGGGGCATGATTTTTCAAATGTCACGCTGGTTGGTGTGCTGGCGGCGGATATGTCACTGCATGTGAATGATTTTCATGCGGCGGAGCGCACATTTGCGCTGCTGACCCAGGCGGCAGGGCGCGCCGGCAGAGGAAAGCTGCCCGGCAATGTGGTTATCCAGACCTACGCCCCTGACCACTATGCCATCCGGACTGCAAAAGAGCAGGATTATGAGGCTTTTTATGATAAGGAGATAGAGTACAGGAGGCTTATGAACTATCCGCCTGTATGGAATATGCTTTTAGTCCATGTTACATCACCTGATGAGAGTGAGTGTGGCAGCATGGCGCAGAGAGTGTACGATATAGCAGCGCAGATGATATCGCATACAGATGAAAATCACAGCCCGGATGATAGGCATCGGATTCAGCTCATCGGTCCTGCGGATGCGACCATCGCCAAGGTAAATGACATATACCGCAAGGTGATTTACATGAAGACATCTGACTATGCGGCGCTCATTTCCATAAAGGATGGCATAGAGCAGGCTGTGAAAGCTGATACGGCAATGAAAAATGCAAATATCTCATTTGATTTCAATCCGATGAGTGGATTTTGATAGATATAGAAGGAGGCAATTATGGCACTTAGAACTATTAGAGTGGAGGGAGACCCTGTACTTGGCAAGGTCTGCAGAGAGGTTACGGAGGTGACTCCAAAGATAGTAACACTTATTGATGATATGCTTGAGACTATGTATGAGGCTAATGGTGTAGGACTTGCCGCACCACAGGTTGGCATATTAAAGAGGATCGTTGTTATCGATGTGGGCGAGGGTCCAATCGTGATGATTAATCCTGAAATTATCGAGTCTGACGGAGAGCAGACCGGCGATGAGGGCTGTCTTTCAGTACCGGGAAAGGCCGGACAGGTGACCCGCCCAAATTATGTAAAGGCTCGTTTCATGGGCGAGGATATGAATGAGTATGAGATAGAGGGAGAGGAGCTTTTGGCCAGATGTATCTGCCACGAGCTTGACCATCTCGACGGACATCTCTATGTGGAGAAGGTTGAGGGCGCACTTCACGATGTGACATATGAGGATACACAGGAGTAATCATTAGGATGACATTTGTTATCTGAGCTTGGAAAATATCTGGGAGGCAGTAAGATGAGAGTAATTTTCATGGGAACACCGGACTTTTCGGTCGGAACACTGGAGGCAATTATAGAGGCAGGACACGAGGTGGCACTGGTTGTCACACAGCCCGACAAGCCAAAGGGCCGCGGCAAGACAATGCAGTATACACCGGTCAAGGAGTGTGCGCTTTCGCACGGTATTGAGGTATTCCAGCCGGTTAAAATAAGAGAGACTGCTAATATAGAGTATCTCAGAAAGTTTAATGCAGATATAATAATCGTGGTTGCTTTTGGACAGATTCTGTCAAAGAGTATTCTTGATATGCCTCGATACGGCTGTATCAATGTGCATGCTTCACTTTTGCCAAAGTACAGAGGTGCGGCTCCTATCCAGTGGGCTGTGATTAACGGTGACGAGTTTACAGGTGTCACTACCATGAGGATGGATGAGGGTGTCGATACCGGCGATATGATTGCAAAGAGTACAGTCAGACTTGCACCTGATGAGACCGGCGGCAGCCTGTTTGATAAGCTCTCAGCAGAGGGAGCAAGGCTGTGTGTGGAGACCATGAAGATGATAGAGGATGGCACTGCAGAGTATACTCCTCAAAACAGCGAGGAGGCTACACATACATCAATGATCAGTAAGGAGCTTGGCTTTATCGACTGGACAAAGCCGGCTGTTGAGATTGAGAGGCTTATAAGGGGGCTTAATCCATGGCCGAGCGCATACACCCACCTGAATGGTAAGACATTTAAGGTGTGGAGTGCAAAGGTGATTGACGGCAGCGATGATTATGAGCCGGGCTGTATTTATCATATCGGAAAAAATGATATGTATGTACAGACAGGAAAAGGAGCATTATCTTTAGTAGAGGTACAGCTCCAGGGCAAGAAGCGCATGGATACAGGTTCATTTTTGAGAGGCTGTCATGTGGAAGAGGGCTCATTTTTCACGTTATAGTTATTCATTATAAGTAACTAAAAACATAATTAAATGTGAGTCAATGTTCTCAAAGATACTCAAAATCCAGAGTATTCGTTTGTGCTAACGTCAAAGCAGTCGGAAACGTTGAGAAGTAGCCAGTGCAAGTTGAAACAGTCTTGCTAATTATAGGATAGAACCTTGATGGTAGCGTTTAGACAATGGTAGAAGCCTACGAAAACCAAGTAGCGAAACATAAAATATTAAGAAAGGAAAAGCTATTTAGATGAAAACCTATATCTAATCAATTTAAAGAATTTATAGGTATGTACCGATGGCTTAGTCGGGAATTTACGACTGTGGAGTGTACAAGAACTTGTGAGTAGCGTATTGTTTATAATCGCCAAAGCATACACATTGAAGCAGTAACTACAAATCGTGAGATTGTAGCGAATCATCTAGCATATACACATTTGTATATGTTTTTAGTAGCAGAGATGATACATGGGATATTATTACTGGGATCCGACATATATACTCGTTGTGATAGGTGCAGTGATATGTATGATTGCATCGGCAAGAGTTAAAGGTACATTTAATAAATACTCACAGCTAAGAAGCATGTCAGGCATGAATGGTGCGCAGGTGGCTCAGAGAGTGCTTCAGGCGGCAGGCATATATGATGTGCAGGTGCGTCATGTGTCAGGTAGTCTGACGGACCACTACGATCCGCGCACCAAAACAGTGAATTTATCTGATCCTGTGTACAATGCCACATCGGTTGCAGCGCTTGGCGTAGCTGCCCATGAGTGTGGACACGCTATACAGCATGCGAAAAGCTATGCACCTCTTTCAATCAGAAGTGCACTTGTACCTATAGCCAATTTTGGCTCCATGCTTGCATGGCCTGTTATACTTATCGGCCTGTTCTTTAATACACGCTCATCAGGGCTTATTATTGATATAGGCATATTGTTGTTTTCGGCAGCAGTGCTTTTCCAGCTTGTGACTCTTCCTGTAGAGTTTGATGCTTCAAGACGTGCACTTGTCATGCTTCGTACACAGGGCATACTTGCAGATGATGAGCTTAGGTACACGAGAAGGGTGCTCAAATCAGCGGCACTTACCTATGTGGCCAGTGCGGCAGCTGCTATTTTACAGCTTCTTCGTATCATACTTATCACAAACGGACGTAGGCGTGACGACTGATACTGTTGTAGCTGCTGCTTGTCTGTGAATTTACAGGGTGGCAGTTCAATTGGATATATTAGTTAGAAAATTAAATGTAGATTAAACTATATGACATCGAATAAGAATATAAATAATCATAGAAAAAATAATCATAATAATAAAAATAGTCAAACAAATAATATACCGGCACACTCTGTAGATACGCGTGAGCTTGCCCTTGAGATGCTTATTGAGATTAATGAGCGTGGAGCATTTTCACATATCGTGCTTCGCAGTGTGCTTGACAAGTATCAGTATCTGTCAAAGCAGGACAGAGCCTTTATGACGAGGCTTGTTGACGGTACTATCGAGTATATGCTGCAGCTTGACTACATCATAGACTCTTTTTCAAAGACAAAGGTAAGGAAGATGAAGCCCTTCATCAGAAACCTTCTTCGCATGAGCGTTTACCAGATAAAGTACATGGACGCGGTGCCGGATTCAGCTGTATGCAATGAGGCGGTGAAGCTTGCAAAGAGGCATAAGTTTGCACAGCTTTCGGGCTTTGTAAACGGTGTACTCAGAAATATTGCAAGAAATATAGATTCAGTACAGTTTGATACTTTAAGCATCCGATACTCCATGCCACAGTGGATAGTGGACAGATTTGTATCAGCATACGGAGAGAAGAAGGCAGAGGAGATTTTCAAGGCCTTTCACAGTAAGAGCACAATAAGCATCAGGACAAACCTGACCAGGTGTACTCCGGATGAGCTTCGCGCGATGCTTGAGGCGGAGGGTGTGACGGTCACAGCGGTTGATGAACTTAACTATGCATTTGTTATATCTGGATTTGATTATTTAAATGGCTTACAGAGCTTTAGAGATGGGCTTTTCTATGTGCAGGATATAAGCTCGATGCTTGTCGCACAGACGGCTGCTCCAAAGAAGGGCGACTACGTGATAGATGTATGCGCAGCACCGGGCGGCAAGAGCACCCATATAGCTGAGCTTTTGCAGGGAAGCGGCCATGTGCTCGCGCGTGACCTGACCGATAACAAGGTCGATATGATTGAGGAAAATATAGACAGGCATGGCCTTAACAATATGTCGGCAGAGGTGTGGGATGCCACAGTATTTGATGCTGATTCGGCGGGAAAGGCAGATATACTCATTTGTGATCTGCCGTGCTCAGGGCTTGGAGTGCTCGGAAGAAAGAAGGACATCCGCTACAAGATGACACCTGAGTCTGTAGATGAGCTTGCCGCTCTTCAAAGACAGATACTTGATACCGTGCATACATACGTGAAGCCAAACGGAGTGCTCGTTTACAGTACATGTACGATAGATGAGGCTGAGAATGAGGACAATGTGAGGTGGTTTATTGAAAAGCATCCGGAGTTTGAGTTGGATAAGAACTTTGCTGAGGGCACCGGAATGAAACAGATACTGCCCGGTGAGCATGGAAGTGACGGATTCTTTATTGCAAGATTCATAAAAAGTAAATTATGATATTAAAATAAATCATGAATTAATAAATATAAATTGGTTTAAAAACAATAGTTAAATGCAGATTTAATAAAAATAATATGGAACAGATAAAAGAACAACTAACTGACATCAAATCAATGAATATGGACGAGCTCACAGAGTTTATCATATCGCTCGGAGAAAAGAAATTCCGTGCGAAGCAGATATATGAGTGGATTCATGTGAAGCATGTGGACAGCTTTGATGAGATGACCAATATTTCAAAAAAGTTCATACAGGTATTAAAGGACAATGCAATACTCATCTCGCTAAAAAAAGAGGAGGTGCAGGTGTCAAAGCTCGATGGCACGAGAAAATATCTCTTTGCACTCGACGATGGCAATGTCATAGAGAGTGTGCTTATGAAGTACAAGCATGGAAACTCTGTATGCATATCTTCGCAGGTTGGCTGCAGGATGGGGTGCAGATTCTGTGCATCCACTCTTGACGGTCTCGTCAGGGGGCTTAGGCCGTCTGAGATGATTGACCAGATTTATCAGATAGGCAAGGACATAGGAGAGCGCATCTCAAATGTAGTTGTCATGGGCACAGGTGAGCCGCTTGACAATTACGACAATCTGCTGCGCTTTATAGAGCTTCTTACTGATGAAAACGGTATCAATATCAGCCAGCGCAATCTGACAGTTTCCACATGTGGTCTCGTACCGCGCATGAGACAGCTTGCAGATGAAAAGCTTTCTATCACGCTGGCGCTTTCACTGCATGCCTCCAACCAGGAAAAGAGAAAAGCTCTCATGCCGGTTGCAAACAGCTATGATATACATGATGTGGTCGATGCATGCAAATATTATTTTGCACAGACCGGCCGCAGAGTCACCTTTGAGTATAGCCTGGTAGGCGGAGTGAACGATACAGCCGAGGATGCAGCAGAGCTTTCGGCACTCGTGCATGGCATGAACTGCCATATAAATCTGATTCCGGTAAACCCGATAAAGGAGCGCGACTACGTGCAGTCCAACAAGGGTGTTATAGAGGCTTTTAAAAATAGGCTTGAAAAAAACGGAATTAATGTTACTATTAGAAGGGAAATGGGCAGAGATATAGACGGTGCCTGTGGACAGCTTCGCAAGAAGCATATAGATAAAGAGAGAGGAATAAACTAGATGAAGACGTTTTCCATTACGGATGCAGGTGCTATTCGTGAGATGAATCAGGATTTTTATTTCTCGTCTGACACTGCAGTAGGAAATCTTCCGAATCTTTTCATCGTAGCAGATGGAATGGGAGGACACAAAGCCGGTGACTATGCTTCCAGATACACTATAGAGCGTGTGGTTGCATCGGTATCGAGAAATGCCGGGGATGAACCGGTATCCATCATCAAAGAGGCTATCAACAAGGCAAATGAGCTTTTGGTGGCTGAGTCTCGTGAGGATGAAGCTAAGCGTGGAATGGGTACCACCTTAGTCGTAGGAACTATTATAGGAAACAAGCTTTTTGTGGCCAATATAGGTGACAGCAGGCTTTATATTGTAGGTGGCACAGAGCAGATCAGACAAATTACCAGGGATCATTCACTGGTTGATGAGATGGTCAGGATGGGTGAGATAAATGCCGACGAGGCGAGAGTTCATCCGGACAAGAATATCATCACGAGAGCTGTCGGGGCAGCAGATCATGTGGAGGCAGATTTTTTTGAGGTCGAGCTATGTGAGGATGACAGGATTCTTCTGTGTACAGACGGACTTACCAATATGGTGAGAGATGAAGAAATATGCGATACTATTAGGCAAAATGATAATATCGAGACAGCAGCGTCACAGCTTGTCGCCATGGCCAATGCAAACGGTGGCCGCGATAATATCACTGTAATGATTATTAAACCATTTTAAGACGAGGTAATAACAGATGTTAGAGATAGGAAGTTTTTTATCGGATCGATATGAGATCCTAAGCAAGGTTGGCGCAGGCGGCATGTCTGATGTATACAAGGCAAAAGACCATATACTGAGCCGTTTTGTAGCTATAAAGGTTTTAAAGCAGGAGTTTTCGGAGGATAGTTCATTTGTGACCAAGTTCCGTGCTGAGGCACAGTCAGCAGCAGGACTTGAGCATCCGAATATCGTAAATATCTATGATGTAGGCAGCGAGAATGGTCTGTACTACATTGTCATGGAGTATGTCGAGGGTATCACACTTAAGACTTATATCGAGAAAAAGGGCCAGCTGTCATTCAAGGAGTCTGCAAGTATTGCAATCCAGGTGGCAAGGGGCATAGAGGCCGCTCACAATAAAAATATCATTCACCGTGATATCAAGCCGCAGAATATCATTATTTCTACAGATGGCAAGGTAAAGGTGACAGACTTTGGAATTGCAAAGGCTACATCTTCAAATACAATAAGCTCAGATGTGATGGGCTCAGTACACTATGCATCTCCGGAGCAGGCAAGAAACGGCTTCGTCGATGGCAGAAGTGATATTTACTCACTGGGAATCGTAATGTTTGAGATGGTTACAGGCCGTGTGCCGTTTGACGGTGATACCACAGTGGCAGTTGCACTGCAGCACCTACAGGAGGAGATTGCAAGGCCAAGCATCTACGCACCGGATCTGCCAATCAGCTTTGAGAAAATCATCTTAAAGTGTACACAAAAGACACCGGACCGCAGATACCAGACTATTGAGGAGCTTCTCACAGACATAAGGCGCTCTCTTGCGCATCCTGATGAGGATTTCGTTACAATAGCACCACTCGTTGACGGTGGCAAGACCAAGGTTATAAGCCCGGAGGAGCTTGACAAGATAAAAGAAGGCAGAGGTGTTGCAGAGGACTTAAACGATGATGATACCGATGCAGATAATGGTGATGAGTATGCTGACGATGAAGACGATGATGATGAATATGATGAGTCACTCTTAGACGACGATGATGACGAAGAAGACGAAGACGATGATGATGACGGCAAGCTTTTAAATCCAAAGATGGATAAAGCAATCACAATCATGGGTATAGTAACAGCCGTAATCATTGTAATAGTTATCATATATCTTGCACTTTCAGTGGCAGGAGTGTTTAAGTTTGGCGGCAAAAAGAACTCAGAGTCACAGCAGACAGAGTCACAGACACAGACCGAGTCTGAATCAGAGTCAGAGACACAGACTGAGACAGAGGGCCAGATGATTGACATCAGAGGCATGTCAGTGGAGGATGCTCAGAAGGCAGTAGACCGCTTAAAGCTTGACCTCACAGTATTTGCATTTGAGACAAAGCAGTCAGATGAAAAGGACGGCACAATCCTTGAGCAGGATGTCAAGGCAGGAGATACAGTAAAGCGTGGTTCACAGATTAATGTAGTTATCGCAGGAAAAGGTGATAGTACATCAGAGATGGTCAAGATACCAAGTGTAATCGGAAAGACCAAGAGCTCGGCAAAGAGCACACTCGAGTCAGCAGGCTTTAGTGTCACCTTCGAGTATGGAGATTACAATGACAGTGTAGCAGCAGATGTAGTAACAGCACAGTCACCATCAGCAAAGAAACAGGCCGCAAAGGGCAGCACAGTAACAGTCACCCTCTCACCGGGCCAGAAGCCAATCACCGTGCCAAACGTAGTAGGTGCCTCACAGTCACATGCAGAAAGCGCCCTCGCAGGAGCAGGGCTCAAGTACACCTATGCCGACTCCCAGTACAGCGACACAGTACCCGCCGGCAGCGTAATCAGCCAGACCAAATCCGGTGAAACCGTAGCCGCCGGCACCACAATCACACTGACACTCAGTAAGGGTAAGCAGCAGGTTTCAAAGAAGGTTTCAACGACATTGTCATTGGATATACCAGAGGGTGCAAAAGCAGAAAATATATCAGGAACATATAGTCTGCATGATGATGAGAAAGAATATGCTTCTGGTAATGTAACGGGTGCTTCGGTTACAGTATCTGGAACAATTGATGGTTCATCAGCAATTGCAACAGTAAAATGGACATATGATTTAGTTACGACAAATGAAGATGGAACTGAAAATAGAGAATCGGGAAAGACTGCAACTAAGGAAGTTACTGTTAGATAACTATTTGTATGATATTGATTGTTAATATTATAAAAAATGAGCATGAGGAAAACGAGCCGTAGCGCAGCTACGTCAAGTTTTCCGTATCGCCATCATATTTGTAAATACACACAATACACATATAGCACACAAAACAGCAACACAATACATGTCTTTATTGTAGCCACCGGATAGCACCCACGAAGTGGTGCAATCCGCACCCCACTACCACACCAACCCGCGGACGAAAACCTGAACTCGCGGAGAGGAACTAAGGAAGCGGGGCAGGCATGTGTTCCGAGAAAAAAATATGAATTGCCCCGGGGTGCCATAAACCTACCGAGGAAAGAACATGGCAGAGCAAGCCATAGCCTGTCCGTAGGAGAGCCCGGGGCTGGCTTCATATTTTTTTAGAGGAATATATGCCTGCCCCCGCCACTCACACAACCTCAAAGCGCGGCATGCACCCCGCCGAAAGCGTGACTCCTGCAAATACAAAAGCACACAAGGAAAACCATGACAGGAAAAATTATTAAAGGAATTGCCGGCTTCTACTACGTCTACGTAGAAGAAACCAAAGAAGCAAAAGAAACTGCCACAGGCGGCACTCTCTACGAGTGCAAAGCAAAAGGCACCTTCAGAAAACAAAAGATAAAGCCGCTGGTAGGCGATATCGTCGACATAGCAGTCCTCGATGATGAAAAGCACATAGGCAATGTCGAGCGTATACTGCCACGGAAAAACGAACTTATCAGGCCGGCTGTGTCCAATATAGACATGGCCCTGGTTATTTTTGCATCCGCAAAGCCGGATCCCAATTTCAACCTGCTTGATAGGTTTTTGTGTATGATGGAGTACCAGCATGTCCCGGTTACCATATGCTTCAACAAAAAGGACTTAATCACACCTAAAGAGCAGCAGGAGCTTAAAAGCATATACGAGCCGGCAGGCTATAGAGTGCTTTTTACCAGCACGAAAACAGGTGAGGGCATAGATGAGATAAAGCACATTTTAGAGGGAAGGACAACCACGGTTGCAGGCCCATCAGGTGTGGGCAAGTCATCTATCATCAACTGTCTGCAGGATGATGTGCAGATGGAGACCGGGCACATAAGTGAGAAAATAGAGCGCGGAAAGCACACGACCAGACATTCTGAGATTATCCCAATAAAGGATGGCACATATATCATGGATACACCGGGCTTTAGCTCGATGGATGTGCCGGGCTTTGAAAAGGAGGATTTGTGGACCTGTTATCCGGAGTTTGTAGAATATGAGCCGTATTGCAGGTTTCAGGGCTGCAGTCATATAAATGAGCCGGACTGTGGCGTGAAGGAAGCTCTTTCAGATGGGAAAATATCGCAGGTGCGGTATGATAATTATAAGCTTTTATATGAGGAGCTTAAAAACAGGCAAAAGTATTAATTTAAAGCATAATCAAACGGAGGAAAACATGAACTGTTTATCACCATCAATTTTATCAGCGGATTATTCAATACTCGGAGAGCAGCTTAAGCAGCTTGATGAGGCCGGAGCACAGTATGTGCATATAGATGTTATGGACGGCAGCTTCGTTCCAAGCATATCAATAGGACTGCCAGTCATAAAGACAATCAGAAAGTGCACAGAGCGTATGTTTGATGTGCATCTGATGATAGATGAGCCGGTCAGATATATAGATGATTTTGCGACAGCAGGAGCAGATATCATCACAGTCCATGCGGAGGCATGTAAGCATCTTGACAGGACTATCGAGGCAATAAAGGAAAAGGGTATACTGGCAGGTGTAGCATTAAATCCGGCTACTCCGCTCTCAGCCATAGAGTATGTGCTTCCAAAGGTGGACATGGTGCTTATCATGACTGTAAATCCGGGCTTTGGAGGACAAAAGCTTATTCCGTACACTGTAGACAAGGTACGCGACTTAAAGGCACTTCTTGAGAAAACCGCAAATAAGGCTGATATCGAGGTGGACGGTGGTGTTAATCTAGAGAACGTGGAGACACTGCTTGCAGCAGGAGCCAATATCATTGTTGCGGGAAGTGCGGTGTTTAGCGGAGATATAGAAGAAAATGTAAAGGGTTTTCTGAATATCATGATGTAACAGATGCAGGTTAAAACAAAAATGCTTCCGGGCCTGTAGCAAATGTGGATATGTTATTTATAAGAAGGTGGATAAAATGAGGTATTTGATTGTATGTGGTGGAAAAATAGATAAGGAATTCGGCTTAAATGAGATAAAGACTGACGGAATAGATGCCATAATTGCGGCTGACAGCGGAATGGATTTCCTGTACGAAAACAGTGTCACGCCTGATATAATTGTAGGTGATTTCGATTCAGCCACGACAAAGGCCTTAGAATTTTTTGAGAGAAAAGGACAGACCGAGATACACAGGCTCAATCCCATAAAGGATGATACTGATACAGAGTATGCCATAAGACTTGCCATAAGCGAGGGTGCACGAAGCATAGTGATGCTTGGAGCAACAGGAAGCAGAATAGACCATGTGCTCGGCAATATTTCACTTTTGGGAATAGGATTGGAAAGTAAAACTGATATCAGCATTATCGACACAAACAACCGTATAAGGATGTCAGATAAGCCGGTAACCATTGAAAAATCAGCACAGTATGGCAGGTTTGTATCTCTTATAGCACTGACAGACGACAATGAGGTAAGCCTTAAGGGCTTTAAGTATCCTGTTACTGATTATTCCTTTGACAGATTTACATCGCTTGGCATATCCAATGAAATAATTGATGACCATGCAGTGATTGATATCCATAGAGGAAAATTTATCATTATTGAGTCAAAAGATTGACTTTTTAGGAATTTTGGGCTACTATGGTTTTAGGATTATTTCGGAAAAGCCTGATTACAGGAGGATTGATATACACTGTGTCGGCTTTGGAACATGATGGGGTAATTAGATGATAGAGAAGTATTATAGCGGGGTAATCGAGCAGATTTACAATCGCATAGGAAAAGAGACTCGAAATATCGTAATGGCGAATTATAGCAATGATTTTTCGATTGAAAATCTTGAGGTTATAAGACGTTATCAAAGCAATGAGGATAACGTCTTTTTTGCATACAGTGAGTTCTCTTACAATACGCTGGTCGGAGCTTATGAGCCATTTTTGGACATCATATGCAATATGCACAGGCGCTTTATAGGCGGAAGCTTTGATGATTTCCAGAAGGAGTGCGGTGTGTACTATCTGCACAGACAGGTGTTAAACAGCTATTATGAGACAGGTGAGTGCTTCAGAGAGGAGACAGTGCTGTTAAATGAGGTGGCATATGAGCAGAGACGCATGACGATGGCCATAGCTGACATGCTCAAGAAGCTTTCTGAGGTGAAGCCTTTGATGATTGTGATAAACAGATTCCAGATGGCGTCTAAGAGTTCAATTGAGACCATCAAGTATCTGATTGACAATCCATGCGCCAATATCGGTATCGTGTTAGGTGTCAATGCCATAGTCAAGGGTACTGACAGTACTGTTGAGGTGTGGGATCGTATAGTTGAGTCGCTTGAGGACAGGAGCGCCATATACTATATAGGCAGTGCCGGACCGCTTAAAAATAACGTAAAAACTACAAATGATGATGAGCTGTATATCACTATGAACTTTGAGCAGAGCATCCAGGAAGCATCAAATATCATGGAGTTTCTGGATTTTGAGCAGGCAAGGAGAGGCTGCCGCATTATAGAGC
>ENA-OPAK01000143-OPAK01000143.1-human-gut-metagenome-genome-assembly--contig:-NODE-143-length-30247-cov-4.301934_pt1 | contig 30247 bp, 27 predicted proteins | sample MGYA00241055_ERZ501426 | MGnify/ENA primary metagenome ERZ501426 (study PRJEB25962, sample SAMEA2042626) | human gut metagenome | biome: human gut; feature: human-associated habitat; material: faeces... | reverse complement strand
CCTTAAGGGTTCGCGTGAAGTCGTTGAAAAGCTTCAGAACCTCATAAACGACAATGACCTGAAAGACAAAGTCACTCTCAGCGGAAAGTTTTGTATGGGTAACTGCCAAAACGGCGTCAGCGTTACCGTAGACGGGGAGCTGTTCTCCGTTTCTCCCGATACCGTTGAGGAATTCTTTAAAACCAACGTGCTTGACAAACTGTCATAAAAATCTTGCGTCGCAAGGAAAAAGGTGTATAATATGGCGGGGTACATAAAGCTTAAAAAATCAAACTGTAAAAACTGCTATAAATGTATCAGGAATTGTCCTGTCAAATCTATCAGTTTTTCGGCCAATCAGGCGCAGATCGTTGAGGACGAGTGTATTCTCTGCGGTATGTGCTTTGTTGCGTGTCCGCAAAATGCCAAAATCATACGCGACGACGTCTATAAGGCAAAGGAATTGTTGTCCGGTGACAGTGAGGTCTATGTTAGCCTTGCACCGTCATTTATTGCCAATTACGACGTGTCGTTTACCGCGATGAAAAAAACACTTATGTCGCTAGGCTTTGCCGGTGTTGAAGAAACGGCGGTCGGAGCCGCAATAGTAAAGGACGAGTACGACAGAATAGTTGACGGTGAAAAGCAGGATGTTGTTATTTCGACCTGCTGCCATACCGTAAATCTCTTGGTACAAAAGCATTTCCCCGATGTAATACCCTATCTTGCCAAAGTGGTATCCCCAATGCAAGCGCATTGTACGAAACTAAAAAAAGAGCATCCGGGAGCTAAAACAGTATTTATAGGTCCGTGCATATCAAAAAAGGCAGAGGCCGAGGAGTATCCCGGCACGGTTGACTGTGTGCTGACATTTGAAGAGCTTTCCGGTTGGCTTGCCGAAACCGATACTGTTTTGGCGCAGGAGCCTGATGATGACGGAGTTGAAAAGGGGAAAACGAGGTTTTTCCCGACCTCCGGCGGAATTCTCAAAACAATGCTTTGTGATAACGACGATTACACATATATGTCGATTGACGGTATGTCGTCTTGCATCCATGCCGTAAAGGATATTGAAAAAGGTAATATACACCATTGCTTTATAGAGATGTCTGCGTGTCCGGGGAGCTGTATAGGCGGTCCGGCTATGGAGAAAAATCACCGCGCTCCGGTGCGTGATTATATAACCGTGCGTCGCTTTGCCGAAGACGCTGGCGACAATGATTTTAAATATGACGCCTTGAGCGAAAACGAGCTTTCAAAAAATCTTATTTATCTTGCTTCACCGCACAATATGGCAGGCAGCAGAGCGATAGAGGAGATACTTCGCAAAATGGGTAAGCAAAAGCCGGAGGATGAGCTTAACTGCGGTTCGTGCGGCTATAATACCTGTCGTGAAAAGGCTCAGGCAGTTTTTGAGGGCAAGGCAAATCTCGAGATGTGCCTTCCGTTCCTTAAGGATAAAGCAGAAAAATTTTCCGACAATATACTCAACAATACTCCCAACGGCATACTCATTTTAAATGAGGATATGGTGGTTCAGCAGATAAATGCCGCGGCAAGGGAGATTATGAACATTCGTTATGCTTCGGATGTTGTGGGTGAGCCGGTTGTGCGTATTTTGGAGCCTTTTGATTTTATAGATGTTCTTTCAAACGGCAGGGATATTCACGAAAAACGCGTATACCTCGCCGAATATAAAAAATACATTGAAGAAACAATAGTATACGACCATGTCTACCATATACTTATGTGCATTATGCGCGACGTTACCGCCGAGGAGACAGAAAAAGAGAAAAAGGCGGAGCTTAGCCGTCAAACGATAGAAATAACGGATAAGGTCGTCGAAAAGCAAATGCGCATAGTTCAGGAGATAGCTTCTCTGCTTGGCGAGACTACCGCCGAGACAAAGATAGCCCTCACTAAGCTTAAGGAGTCGTTGAAGGATGAATAATCTTTGCACGGACATAGGCCATATGAGTCTTACCAAGTACGGCGAGGAGCTGTGCGGCGATATGGTGGAGGTTATAGAGCAGGGCGATGACGATTATGTTGTTGTGCTTGCGGACGGGCTCGGCTCCGGTGTAAAAGCAAATATTCTCTCTACTTTGACTTCGAAAATAATATCCACCATGATTGCAAATAATATGCCGCTTGAAATGTGTGTTGATACAATAGCGAAAACACTGCCTATATGTTCGGTACGTCAGGTGGCATACAGCACTTTTACAATAGTGCGTGTAATAGACAACAAAGAGGCAGAAATAGCCCAATACGACAATCCGCATGTCATTCTGCTGCGCGACGGAAAAAATCTTGTGTATCCCGAGAGCGCAGTGGAAATCGACGGTAAGATGATATATAAATCGAAAATATCGTTAAAGCTTAACGATACGCTCATTTTTACGAGTGACGGAGCGGTTTATGCCGGTATTGGTGAAAATATGAATTTCGGTTGGCAGCGCGACCAGATAATCGAGTTTATGGAGGAATATTATCGCCCCGATTTTACGGCAAAAACGCTTTCATCATTACTGCTTGACCAGTGTGATAAACTATATGGCGGAAGGCCAGGTGACGATACAACCGTTTGCGTTGTCAAAATCCGCGAGAGAAAATCCGTGAATCTTCTCATGGGACCGCCGAGGGACCCCGCAGATGTCAATAAAATGATGTCGTTGTTTTTCGGCAAGACCGGCAAGCATATTGTATGCGGCGGAACAACTTCAACTCTTGCGGCGGATTTTTTGGGCAAAGAGGTTAAGACGGATTTAAAATATCTCGACCCCGAAATACCGCCCATCGCCGAAATTGACGGCGTCGATTTGACGACCGAGGGTGTAATTACAATGAGCCGAGTGCTTGAATACGCCAAGAGTTATCTAAATGACGATGATATTTACGCCGACTGGAGCGTCCGTGCGGACGGTGCGTCGCAGATAGCGCGCATACTTTTCCAGGAGGCGACTGATATAAATTTCTTTGTCGGAACTGCAATAAATCCGGCACATCAAAATCCAAATCTTCCCATAAACTTTAACATCAAGATGCAGCTTGTTACAGAGCTTTCGGAGTATCTGAAAAAAATGGGTAAGCGAATCAAAGTAAGCTATTTTTAACAAAGGGTGAATTGAATGAGAAAATTTGATACGAAGGTACAGCTTTTAAAATACAAGGTCCTTCGTGAGGTCGCAAGAATAGCCTTTGACGAGGGAGAGTTTTCCCTTGCCAACAATTTCAATGATATTGCAAAGACCGTAACGAGTGACAAGGCAACTATGCGCTGCTGTATATACAAGGAGCGTGCAATAGTTGCCGAGCGCATAAAGCTCGCCTGCGGAGGCAACAGAGCAAATCCGAACATAATAGAGGTTATAGATATAGCCTGCGACGAATGTCCTGCCAGCGGTTATCAGGTATCACACGACTGCCGTGGCTGTATCGCACACCGCTGTGAGAGTGCCTGCCGCAAGGGAGCCATTTCCTTTGACGAAAATCAGAAAGCGCATATTGACAAAACAAAGTGCGTAAACTGTGGTCAGTGTGCCAAGGTTTGTCCGTACAGCGCAATTTCAAACTATACAAGGCCGTGTGAAAAGGCGTGCAAAATAAAGGCAATTTCTATGGCAGACAGCGAAGAAAATCCCGCTCAGATTGATAACAATAAATGTATAAACTGCGGCGCCTGCTCTTATGCATGCCCGTTCGGCGCAATTATGGACAAGTCGTTTATACTTGATGCGATCAGGATTTTAAAAGACAGTAATAAAGACGACGGTTTTAATGTGTATGCAGTTGTGGCTCCGTCGATAGCGAGTCAGTTTGTGTATGCGAAGCTCGGTCAGGTTGTGACCGCGATTAAAAAGCTCGGCTTTTACAGCGTGGTTGAAGCTGCTCTCGGTGCCGATATTGTAGCATACAGCGAATCAAAAGAGCTTGCCGAAAAAGGTTTCCTCACAAGCTCTTGCTGTCCGGCATTTGTTGACTATGTAAAGAAGTTCTATCCGAAGCTTACCGATAACATTTCACACAATCTGTCTCCCATGGCGGCGATTGCAAAATATATAAAAGAGACCGACGAGACCGCGAAGGTTATATTTATAGGCCCTTGTACGGCAAAAAAAGCCGAGGCGAAGCAGGAAAGAGTCGCACAGTATGTCGACTGCGTTCTCACCTTTGAGGAGCTTCAGGCTCTTATTGACTCGCGTAATATCGAGCTTACCGAGCTTCCTGAGGATGTTCTTGACAATGCTTCCTATTACGGCAGAATATTTGCACGAAGCGGCGGCGTTTCGGAGGCTGTCGGTCAGGCAATTAAGGAGCAGAATATAGATTTCACCGTTGATCCGCTTCCGTGTGACGGCATAGAAGAATGCAAAACGGCTCTTTTGAAGGCTTCAAGAGGAATCCTTAAAAATAACTTTATCGAGGGTATGGCGTGTGTCGGCGGATGTATAGGCGGCGCAGGCTGTCTTACCCATGAGGCAAGAGATAAAAACGAGATAGACAAATACGGTAAAGAAGCTCTTGAGAAGAGCATAGGCGACGCATTGAGTCAGCTTTAAACATCGAGTTTCAGGAACGCAGGGAAAATTCCTTGCGTTCCTTTTTTTGTATAAATATGATTTTTCTTCCAATAATTACCTTACGAAAGGATGAAAAACATATGAAATCAAAAACAGAAAAGCTTATTCGAAGATTTGAAATATCGTTAGCCGCAGCATTTGTCATAACGTCGATTTTCAGCTTTGTGTCATTTGCCGCGTCGTGCGGCGATGTAAGACGCGACGTTTTGCGTATGCATGTAATAGCTAATTCCGACAGCGACGAGGACCAAATACTGAAGCTTAAGGTGCGCGATGCCGTGCTCAATGAGGGCAAGGAGATATTTGACGGTTCTTTGACAAGTGCGAATGCCGAAAAGCTGCTTATTCCGCAAAAGGAGCGGCTTGAAGAGACGGCGCGCGAGGTAATACGTAAAAACGGCTTCGATTATGATGTAAGGCTCGAAATAGGCAAGGACTTTTTTTCGACGCGAACTTATGATGATCGTATAACTTTGCCTGCCGGTGAATATGAGGCCGTGCGCGTCATAATAGGAGAGGGGAAAGGCAAAAATTGGTGGTGCGTTATGTTTCCGCCTATGTGTCTGCCCGCAGCCGAGTCATCCGATGATGCGAAGCTTCAAGACATTTTGTCAGAGGATGAGCTTAAAGTTGTAGAAAGTAACCCAAAATTTGAACCTCGGTTTAAAATTATAGAGATTTATGAGAAATTAACGCAGAAAATGAAATAAGGCTTTTAATATCCTTTTATTTTTGTTATAATTACCACAATGGTAATTTCTGAGATAAAAGGATATTATTTATTGCGAAAGGGTTATTGGAAATGCTTAAATACAATATTATTCCCAAGCCGAATAACTATACTTCAAAGGACGGTACATATGTAATTTCTTCAAATACCGAGGTCCTTTGCTCACCCGAGTTTGTTTCTGCGGGTAGATATTTGACCGATTATCTCAGAACAAAGCCCGTAAAAGGCGAGGGTGCAATTAAATTTCAAAAGGTAGCCGGAATGGAAAACGAGGCTTACTCTATTTCGGTTTCCACAGACGGTATAATGATAAAGGCTTCATCTTCTTCCGGTGCATTTTACGGGGCTGTCACGCTGAAAACCATAATAATGCAGGCCGAAAAAACAGACGGCAGGGCAGTTATAAACGGACTTTACATAAGCGATAAGCCGGCATTTAAATATCGCGGATTTATGCTCGACGAGTGCCGCCACTTCTTCGGCACGGAAGCCGTAAAAAAATTGCTTGACAATATGGCAATGCTGAAATTAAATAAGTTCCATTGGCATCTTTCCGATGATCAGGGTTTCAGAATAGAGAGTAAATTATTCCCGAAGCTCAACGAAATAGGCTCAAAGCGTGAATATGCCGGGCTTGAGGGACTCGGCTTAAAGCACCGCGGCGGAGAATATTTTTATTACTATAAGCAGGATGAAATAAAGAATATTGTGGCGTACGCCGCAAAGCTTAATATAGAGGTTATTCCCGAAATTGATTTGCCGGGTCATGCTTCGGCTCTGCTTGCCGCATATCCGGAATTTGCCTGTAAGCCGCGTGAATTCAAGCCTACTTGCGAAAACGGTATATTTGACGCTGCAATTTGCCCGGGAAACGAAGATGCGTATGATTTCATTGACAAGCTGTTTTCCGAGATTTGTCCGCTCTTTACAAGCACACATTTCCATATAGGCGGAGACGAGGCCTCAAAGGGGCACAAGATATGGGATGATTGTCCTAAGTGCCGTGCGGCAAAAGAGAAAAACGGTCTTAAAAACTCAAAGGAGCTTCAGGGCTACTATATGACTCGCATAGGCGAGATTCTTAAAAAATACGGCAAAACACCCATTGCCTGGAACGATTGCATCAATGACAGCTTTTCTCCTGATATTACGTGTCAGTATTGGCTGCCGTCAAATTCGGGCGAGGTCAAAAGGCAGTCATATAAGCGTGATATTATTCTTTCTCCCACGGCGTACTTTTACTTTGACTGCAAATATTCTGTTATATCGCTTAAAAAAGTGTATAAATATAATACCGTTAAATCCGGGTTCGGAAAATCCGGGCAGCGCGTAATAGGCATAGAAGCCGAAATGTGGACTGAATGGGTAGATTCGGAGCGTGCATTGGAGTTTTCCGTCTATCCGCGTATTTTGGCACTATCCGAGGTCGCGTGGACACATCTTGAAAACAGAAGATACAAGGACTTTTTAAGAAGACTTGAGTGGTATAAAACTTATCTTCGCAAAAAAGGCGTAAACTATTCAAGGGTAACCGGTAAAAGCGGCATTTCCGTGAGCAAAACAATATATCACATGGGTGAAGACGGCAAGGAATTCAAGCTCAGCGAAAAACGCAGAGAAGCGGAAAACTGAGTATTTTAAAGGGGAAAAAATTTGAGTATTACTAATTATCTGACCTTTGCAGGCGGTCTCGGCTTGCTTTTGTACGGTATTAAGCTGATGGGCGAGGGACTTGAGCTTGCAGCCGGGTCGCGTCTTAAGCATTTACTTGAAAAAATGACAAAAAACCGCTTTCTTGCGGTACTTGTCGGCTTTCTCATAACAACGCTTATACAAAGCTCCTCGGCAACCACGGTTATGGTTGTGGGCTTTGTTAATACGGGTCTTATGAATTTAACGCAGGCGATAGGCGTTATTATGGGTGCAAATATCGGTACCACAACTACAAGCGTTCTTGTTTCGCTGAATCTTACCGGGATAGCTCCGATAGCTATATTTATAGGCGCATTTATGATTCTTTTTGCCAAAAAGAATTCGCTGAAATATGTCGGGCAGGCACTCGCCGGTTTCGGCATGCTGTTTATGGGTATGGAGCTTATGCAAAACGCCATGGATCCGCTTAAGGATTCCGAGGTTTTCCGTAATTGGATTATAAATGCGGACAATCCTCTTGTAGGCATACTCATAGGCGCCGGAGTTACGGGCGTTATACAGAGCTCTGCGGCAAGCGTAGGCATACTTCAGGCTCTCGCATCGCAGGGGCTTGTGCCGCTTTCGTTCGCGGTATATATTATTTTCGGCCAGAATATAGGTACCTGTGTTACCGCGCTTCTTTCGACAATCGGTACAAAGACAAATTCAAAACGTACCGCGGTTATGCACATTCTCTTTAATGTAATCGGCACGGTTGTTTTTGTTGTCATATCTATGTTCCTTCCGTTTACAAAGTGGATACAGGCTATGAGTGACAACGTGATGATGCAGATATCGCTTGTTCATATCATATTTAACGTAGTGAGCACCATAATAATGTTCCCGTTTGCCGGCGTCCTTGTAAAGCTTTCCTGCATTCTTGTCCCCGAAAAAAAGGGTAAAGAGGACGACGGAATGCACCTTCAGTTTATTGACGAGAGAATGCTCAACACCCCTCCGCTTGCCGTAGTGCAGGTGGGGAAAGAGGTTCTTCGTATGGCTGCTTTGGCAAGACGCAATTTCGATATTGCGTCAAGCGACCTTATAAACAAGGAAATTAAGCATTTTGACGAAGTAAATCACACCGAAAAGATTATCAATTATCTCAATCACAATATAACGCCCGTGCTGGTCAAGATAAACTCTCTTGATTTAAGCTATAAGGACGCTAAATATATCGGTCGACTGTTCCATGTTATAAACGACATAGAGCGCATAGGCGACCACGCGACAAACCTTGAGGAAGCCGCCTTGTCGCGTGTAAATGAAAATATAGAGCTTTCAGAGGAGGGTGAAAAAGAGTTAAAAACTATGCATAGTACCGTCATTTCGCTGATTGACGGCTCGGTAGATGCTTTTTCGGAGCAAAATCTGAGTGTACAAACGGCGGAAAGACTCAATTCCCTTGAGGCGCAGGTTGATAAAATGCAGGAGACTTTTGAGCAAGCTCATATTGACAGGCTCAACAGTCACGAATGTACAACCCGTGCGGGAATGCTGTTTATAAACACAATAACAGACTTTGAACGTGTGGCAGACCATGCAATTAACATAGCCTGGAGCGTTCAGAGCAAACCAAAAACAAAAATACCGGAAGTTTTACCGGTGACAGATACAGAAAATTAAGGAGTATATCTAATGTCAGATTATATTTTAAGCTGCTGCTCCACGGCAGATCTTTCACAGGAGCATTTTGATAAAATCGGAGTGCATTATGTTTGCTTTCACTTCAATATGGACGGCAAGGAGTATCCCGATGACCTCGGTAAATCAATGCCGTTCGCCGAGTTCTCCAAGAGAATAGCCGACGGAGCCGAGCCTACCACTTCCCAGGTCAACGTCGGTCAGTTTAAGGAGTATTTTTCAGAGTTCTTAAAGGACGGCAAGGATATTCTTCACGTCTCTCTTTCAACCGGACTTTCGGGCGTATATAATTCCGCCTGCATTGCGCGTGACGAGCTTCTCGAAGAGTACCCCGACAGAAAAATATATATAGTAGACTCTCTCGGTGCTTCCTCCGGCTACGGTCTTTTAATGGACACTTTGGCAGAGCTTAAAAACAGCGGCAAGAGCATAGAAGAGGTTCGTGATTTTGCCGAGGAGCGTAAGCTCAATGTTCATCATTGGTTCTTTTCTACCGACCTTACAAGCTATTATCGCGGCGGCAGAATAACAAAGACCGCGCAGATTTTCGGCACAATGCTCAACATATGTCCTCTCCTCAATATGGATAATAACGGCAAGCTTATACCGAGAACAAAGTACCGCGGAAAGAAAAAGGTTATTGAAGAGATAGTTAACCGTATGGTCGAGCACGCAGACGGCGGTCTTGATTACAGCGGCAAGTGCTACATTTCCGAATCCGCCTGCTATGATGACGCAAGAGCCGTTGCCGACCTTGTTGAGTCAAAATTCAAAAAGCTCAACGGCAAGGTCGAAATCAACAGCGTTGGCACCGTTATCGGTTCACATACGGGCCCCGGTACCGTTGCGCTCTTCTTCTTTGGCGACAAGAGAGTAGACTGATATAATTTAACCGCTTATTTCGGCGCAGTATAGGGCAGTATTGTCTTATACCGCGCCGATTTTTGTTTTATATCGACAAGTTGCCGTATTCGTGTTAAAATACATATGAAGGTGAAACTATGCAAAAGATACTTATAATTGAAGACGATAAGGTCATAGCGAGAACCCTTAAAGAGCATCTTTGCAAATGGGATTATGATGCGGATTTTGTTGTTGACTTTAAAAATATAACCGAACAGGTAGTGTCGTTTGCGCCGCAGCTTATACTCCTTGATATATCTCTGCCGTATTTTAACGGATTTTACTGGTGCGGCGAAATACGCAAGTTTTCAAATGTGCCTATAATATTTATTTCCTCGGCAAGCGACAAAATGAATATAGTTATGGCTGTTAATATGGGCGGTGACGATTTTATATCCAAACCGTTCGATTTGAGCGTTCTCACTGCAAAGGTGCAGGCGGTAATGCGCCGCACGTATTCTTTTTCGGGGACAACGTCGGTTATCGAACACGGCGGCGCAATACTCAACCTCAATGACGCGACGATAGATTTTAACGGCAAAAAAACCGAGCTTACGAAAAATGAGTTTAAAATTTTGCAGCTGCTTATGGAGAATTCGGGCAAGGTTGTCCCGCGCGATATGATTATGGATAAGCTTTGGGAAAGCGACAGCTTTATTGACGACAACACACTCACGGTAAATATGACGAGGCTTCGCAAAAAGCTTGAAGATGCCGGGCTTTGCGACTTTATAGTTACCAAAAAGGGCCTCGGTTATATAGTCAGGTAGGTTTTATGAAAGATTGGTTTAAAGCACTTTTCGGATATACGGCGGGCAATATCTTGTCCGTATTATCGTTTGTATTTGCAGCGGCGGTATTTTATACTGTGTTCTGGCTTTACGGAGTGGAAACGGAGCCGGTGCTGTATGCGACGCTTATTTCCGCTGTAATTCTATTGATTGTATTTGTTCTGCGTTTTTCCTCGGTATACAAAAAGCATAAGAGACTTGAAAAAATTAAAAACGACGCAGAGTATGCCGTTCTTAAATTGCCGGATTATAATGATCCAATAAAAAAGGACCTTGCCGATATTGCCGAAAAGATGTCCGCACTCAAAACAGATGCCGAAACACGTATGAATCGCAAATACAGCGATTCGGCGGACTATTTTACTCTCTGGGCGCATCAGATAAAAACTCCCATAGCCGCTATGAGGCTGCTGCTGCAAACAGACTGTTCTCCGGAAAACGATGAGCTTGAAGAGCAGCTTTTTAAAATAGAGCAATATGTTGAAATGGTGCTTCAGTACATTCGTTCCGACAGTATCTCTTCCGACCTCGAAATCAAAAGCTACGATTTAGGCGGAATAGTTAGAGCGGCGGTTAAAAAATACAGAAAGCAGTTTTTGCGTAAAAAAACAAAGATTGTTGTGGGCAATGTTGATTGCAAGGTGTTGACGGATGAAAAATGGTTGTCGTTTGTAATCGAACAGCTTATTTCAAATGCGTTGAAATATACGTCCGAGGGTGAAATCAATATTTATTTGGATGAAAATACTGCGAAAACGCTTGTCATTTCCGATAACGGTATCGGAATAAGACCTGAGGACTTACCTCGTATTTTTGAAAAGGGATTTACCGGTCAAAACGGTCGTATGGTCCAGCAGTCCACGGGAATTGGTCTGTACCTATGCAAACGGCTTTGTGAAAAGCTGGGCATTGGCATTATGGCGGAGTCATCGGAACATGGCACAGCCATTTCACTTTCTTTTCATATTAACTGTTTGATTCATGAAGTGCAGAGCTGAAAACTGTTCTGCACTTCTTACATTTTTGTTAGAACTTTGTAAGAAAACTTGATACAAACGAAGCCGCTCTTATTTTACAATAGAGATCAGAGGTGATAACAATGAAAGAAATTTTGAAACTGGATCATATCCAAAAATATTACGGAAATGGCGGGAATGTTACAAAAGCAATTCAGGACATCAGCTTTTCCGTTCAAGAGGGAGAATTTGTAGGAATCATGGGCACATCCGGCTCCGGCAAGACTACCCTGCTCAACTGCATTTCTACCATTGATACCGTCAGTGCGGGACATATCTATCTGGATGGAACCGATGTGACGGAAATCAACGAAAAGCAGATTGCCCGGTTTCGCCGGGAAAATCTTGGCTTTGTGTTCCAGGATTTTAACCTGCTGGACACGCTGACTATTTCGGAAAATATAGCCCTGGCACTGACCATCAACAAAGTTCCCGCAGTCGAGATTGATGGGCGGGTGCGGGAAATGGCCGGAAAATTGAATATCACGGATATTCTGGATAAATACCCCTATCAGGTGTCCGGTGGCCAGAAGCAGCGGTGCGCCTGCGCCAGAGCCATTATCAACCAGCCTAAGCTGATTTTGGCGGATGAACCCACCGGCGCATTAGACAGTCACTCCTCCCAGATGCTGCTCTCGACGATTCAGAGTATCAACGAAGATCTTGGAGCCACGATCCTGATGGTGACACACGATGCTTTCTCGGCAAGCTATGCCAATCGTATTCTCTTTTTGAGGGATGGGGCGATCTTCACGGAAATCCGTAAGGGTGGTGATTCCCGCAGGACTTTCTTTGAAAAAATCCTGGATGTCCTCACCATGATGGGAGGGGGCATGAATGATGTACGCTAAACTGGCACTTCGCAATGTCCGCCGAACAGCCAGAGATTACTTGATTTATGTGGTTACACTGGTTTTGTCGGTTGGAATGTTTTATGGATTCTTTTCTCTGGTAAGTCCCTATTACAATGCGACACTCCCCGTACCCATCCATTTAGATGTACTGAAGAAAATGATGCGGATTGCAGTACCATTGGTGGGACTTCTTGTAGTATTTTTGATGTCCTATGTTAATTCCTATATGCTTCGGCGTAAGCAGAAGGAATTTGCGATTGAGACGATTATTGGGATGGAGCAGAAAACAGTTGCCTTCTTATTCTTTTTGGAAACTTCTGTTATGGGAGCTACGGCAATTTTATTAGGTGTACTGTTTGGAATGCTGCTTTCTCAGATTATCAGTGTGATTGTTGTTCAATCTTTCGGTGAGAATTACCATTTGCATTTGTTTCTGTTTCCGGACACTTTTCTTGGAACTGTTATCTTTTTTGGTGCGATTGTACTTTTGCTGGGAATTAAGAACCTGTTTGCTGTACGAAAACTGAAAATCATTCAGATGTTGCAAAATAGTCAGAAAGGTGTAGAAAATATTCCTTTAACGAGGCAGGTTGGGAAGTGGGTGGTGGTCTGTACCGCAGTTTCAACTGTGATCCTTGGGATGATGGCTGCTCTAAGCTGTTTGGTTTTACATTATCCGGCAGCTCTTTTCAGGGTATTGTTTCTGACTTTCCTGGCTGCTGGTTTTTTGGTATCAGCTGTGTTTTTCTTTCTTGCCGGCAGAAAGAAAAGAGATGGAAGTGGTCCGCTAATGGCACTCACAATTTTTGGAGCTGCTGAAGGGATTGCTCTTTTGGTTCTTTCCCCGCTTTTTGATTCGTTGGTACGCCAAAGAATAGCGATACAGGCGTATTTGACGATGCCACCAGTCTTTGCACTATTGCTTCTTGTATTTTCCTTGATTGCTTTTTTTAGCAATCTTACTTGGTGGCTATCAAAAATGATTCGTAAGCCTTCTGCCAGATACTATCGGAATCTGTTCTGGCTTGGGCAAATCAAGAGTAGAATGGGAACCAGTTCCAAGACAATGGGAGTCATCTCCTGCGTCCTGACAGCAGCTCTGGTCCTCTTTTCCTATCTTCCCGTTCTGGCGCTTCGGATTCAATCGTACCAACTCGCTCTTTCTGTATACGATGTGCAGGTAGGAACGATGTACCGGGCAGAAGAATCTTTGTTACCAACAGGGACTCTGGACTATGATGCGATCACCGAATATCTGGAACAAGGGGGATACTCTGTAACTGGAAAGGCGCAGGGAGAGCTTTACTTCCTTGCGAATGAGGATATTGGCAGCGGGCAAAAGAAAATTCCGTTTCTTGCGGTTTCGTTATCTGACTACAACGAATTGAGGGTGTTGTCCGACCTGGAACCGGCTGTGCTGCCCAATGATACATTTGGGGTTTCTTGGAACAGGGAAGCAACAGAAACAGAGATGCAGGAAATGGATCAAAATATCCGGCAGATCCAAGTGAATGATATTGTTCTTCATAAAGCTCAAGACGCCGACTTTCAGGATTCGATAGGAATTAACCTGTTTACCAGCAGAACAAAGGCGGTTTATGTTTTGCCGGATACAGTTATCTCAGACCTTCGGATTGCGACCACATTTTATTCTGCAAATACCGATAAGCCTTTAACTTACGAATTTGCAAAACAATTTGAAGAAAATATGGGCACATATCAGAGAGAACTTGGGAATTTCCCGCCGGAGTCTGCATTTATTCGTTTGAATACCTTGCAGTCCAATGAGGGCATTTCAAATATGCTGTTGTTGTCACTGATTGGCACCTATGCGGCACTTGTGTTGTTAGTTAGCAGTTTTACTATGTTGTCGGTTCAACAGCTGACAGACGCTATTGAACAAAAACATCGTTTTGACATCATTCGTAAATTAGGAGTGGAGCGTAAAGAATGCCAGAAAACTGCTCGTCGGCAAATGTATTTCTGGTTTGGACTTCCGGTTCTGATGGCGATAGTTGGAAGTATTGGAGTTTTTTCCTATTTGCTTTGGAGCAACTACAATGAGATTATCGCCTATGTTTTACCTTCGCAAATTGGAATAATCCTGACCCTATCCTATATCTCTTTTATAATCGTCTTTGGATGTTATTTTGTGTCAACCTATTACTTGTTTCAAAGGAACATAGAAAAACATTAAAGGAAGGGAGGTCGTAATGATGTACTGGAAGTTAGCAATTCAAAATATCCGCAGAAGCCTGCGGGATTATATCATTTACTTTGTGACGCTTACCTTGACTGCGGCATTGATGTACTCATTTTTGGCATTGGGCTTTTCGTCAGATGTTCTTGCTATGGCAGAGAATATGTCGATGCTGACTACCGGAATTTTGCTTATGTCAGCTCTGGTTGCTTTTATGTCTTCGTTTGTGATCGGTTATGCGATCCGTTTTATGCTGGGACGACGGAAAAAAGAGTTTGCAACCTACGAACTGATTGGCATGGAAGCAAAGACAGTACGGAATTTGTTCCTTGCTGAAAACAGCATCATCGGTACAGGGGCCTTTCTGCTTGGTTCTTTGGTTGGTACAGGACTTTCCGGTTTGCTGAATCAGGTGGTAAAAAATATTTTTGAGGTGCCGCATACCTATCGGGTTTCCTTTTCTCTCCAGGCATGGGCAGTAACATTTTTGTTTTTTGCCTTGATGTATGGTTTTGGGATGCTCCGAGCAGCAAAGATTATCCGGCATCAGAAAGTAATCGATCTACTGTATGATAACCGCAAGAATGAAGAATACCAGTTCAAATCATGCAGTCGTAGTCTTTTGGTCGTATTGCTTTCAATCGCTGCGATGGTTACAGGCGTGATTTTGCTTGGGCGGATGCTTCAGACACAAACCAATGAAGCGTTTTTGTACCTTGGCGGGGCCTGCTTGCTCATTCTGGTGGGTGTTTACGAGCTGCATCGCCAGATTCCGCTTTTGCTGCACCGATTTGCAAAACAAAATCTGCGCCATAAGTACAAAGAAGAAAATCTGTTCTTCCTGGGGCAGATTGGGCGGCGCATCCATTCTGCTGGCCGGACAATGGCTGTGGTGGCGATCCTGTTGACCATATCCCTGACAACCATGTTTGTGGGGCTTACCATGGGGGCAGGCTACAAAGCCAATATGAAAGCCTATTATCCCTATGATGCTGGCGTGGCGATTGATGCACCTTTGGGAAAATCCAGCATGGATTCCATCGTTTCCTTTACAGAGGAGCATTGTGAAGTCGAGGATTCTGTGATCTATTATCTGTATGCGGTTCCTGAAAAACCGATTGAAGCCTTGTCCTTGTCCGACTATAACCACCTGCGTGAAATCCTGGGGCTTTCTCCTGTTGTCATGGGCAAAAACGAATTTTTGGTTCATTGTGATACATGGAACTATATGGACGGAATCCGGCAGGGTTTGGAGCAACAGCCGGAGATCACATTCAATGGTTGGACCTTGACCGTTGCGGAAACACCGATCCTGACGGAGCCGATGGAGCAGTATCAAATGGCCGGAACGAAGGGATATGTGCTTGTTCTGCCAGATGAAGCAGCTTCACAATTAGTTGGAGAAAAAATCCGTCTGGCATTGAAACTGAAAGATGGCGGATACCCGGAATTAAAAAGCGACTTGAAACAATTCCTGAACAGTGGAAAATGGCAGCCGGAATTGCAGTCCGGTCAGCAGCTCCCGGAAAAAGTAACGATGGGTGTTACCGTAAAGGCGTGGGGTGTTGCCAATTCCCTGACTGGATTTACAGCGATTTCATTCTGCGGATTGTATTTAAGCATTATTTTTATCATCCTATCCTGCTCAGTTCTTGCATTTGAGCAGCTTTCTGCCATAGACAAAAACCAGAAGAATTATGCGGTCATTGACCGCTTGGGTGTACCGAGTCATAGGCAGGCTTCCTTGATCCGCAGGGAACTGTCCACAGTCTTTTTGATTCCACTGCTATTCCCGCTTTTGCTGACAGTTTTGCTGATCGCAGGGGCGCAGCTCTTTTTTGGAGAAGCAATTTTGCAGCAGGGACTTGTACCTCTTTATGGTCTGGTGACGATCCTGCTATTCTGTGCAATCTACCTGACCTATTTTGGCGCAACAATGTTCTTATTCAAACGGGTTATTCTTCGACCTGAAATGAGATAAAAATTGAATTGCTACAAAAATGAAGCAATTCAGCCTGTTTTCTTGCTGAAAAAGAAAGCGGTTAGGAGATTTCTGTAACATTTGGTCTTTATCATAGAGTAATAAATTAGAAATGCTGATATCTTACAATATGCAAAGGAGTGGATTACTATGGCAAACAAAGAAAAGCGCTTTGAAACAATCTATACACAGGGAACTTCCTTGAGTATTGTTGTAGACACCGAAACAGGTGTAAACTACCTTGTCCATGATACGGGGATTACACCTTTGCTGGATAAAAACGGAACAGTCATTATTACTGAAGCAAACAAGTAAACTTTATATTGGCTGTAGGGTATCAGCATTCTAATTATGAATAAGGGAGGGACATATGGGAAAAATCTTTGTATTGTCAGTAACAGACCATGAAGAGTATATACTTAGCAGAATTATGGAGATTATTGCGGCCGAGCCAGGATTTGACCATACTGTGTCATCCCATCCGTGTAATATTCTTGTTTTTCCGGGATTGGAACTTCGCCTGAAGGAGAGAACGGTACACCGAAACGGCGAGTTGATTTCTATGACCCATCGGGAATTTGCAACATTGGCGTACTTGGCAAATCATCCATCCTGGGTATTTTCTGCCGGGCAGATCTATGAAGAAGTGTGGGGTGGGGATGGCGAAAACTGTGGAACGGCTGTTGCCAGCGTCATTGGGCAGATCCGCAGAAAACTGACTCCGGATATGCCGAAAGCAGGTTATATTCGTACTGTTCTGGGGAGCGGATATAAATTTGAAGTTCCGCAGGGTATGGCAGAATAGAACAATCAAATATATTAGCTGCGCACATTATGAAGCAGCCAAAAGCGGGAAACCTTTATGAAATGAATGGGTCTCCTGCTTTTTTGTTTTTAGAAAATAGTGTGTGATTGTTGAGAATAGGCGTCATATAGGCGTAAAGGATATGTATAAAGCAAAAAGGAGGCATTACATATGCTTATTGGCGTTGATCATGGCAACAAACAAATTAAAACGGTTCATTGCAACCCTTTTGTGTCCGGGCTGAAGCAGAGTGTCACCCGTCCCTTTGGACAGAATGTGCTGAGGTATCAGAATACCTACTATACGCTGTCCACTGAGCGGATCCCTTATCGGAAAGATAAAACGGAGGATGATCGCTTCTTTATCCTAACCCTATTTGCTCTAGCTGGAGAGATTGAAGCGAGGGGGGCATATTCCTCGGAGGTTCAGCGTATCCAACTGGCAGTTGGACTGCCGCCGGCACACTTTGGCGCCCAGGTGGAACGGTTCACACAATACTTCAGACAGCGGGGAGTGATAGAGTTTGAGATGCAGGGGAAGCCGTATTCTATCTATATTGAAGATGCGGCCTGCTTCCCCCAGGCTTACGCAGCAGCAGCCACCATGCTTCACACGCTCGTGGAGGAACCCAAAGCGGTGATTCTGGATATTGGCGGGTTTACGGCTGACTATCTGCTGATGAAAAATGGAGAGATTGACCTTACCTCCTGTGATTCGTTAGAAAATGGTGTAATTCTGTTGTACAATAAGGTGCGTTCAAAGGTAAATTCGGAGCTGGACCTGCTGTTGGATGAAGGAGATGTGGATGCCATCCTGATGGGAAAGAAAACCAAATATCCGGATGCAGCCATACGGCTGACAGAGCAGATGGCACAGGAATTTATCAGTGATCTGTTCAGCACGCTGCGGGAGCGTATGCTGGATTTGCAGTACTGCAAGGTAGTCTTTGTGGGCGGAGGAGCCATTCTTTTGAAGCGACAGATCGAAACTTCGGGCAAGGTGGGAACGCCATTCTTCGTACCGAAAATCAATGCGAATGCAGATGGCTATGAGTATCTGTACCGGATTGAAACAGCAGGCAGGTGATGGTATGGGCGAGAAAAAAGAACGAGGGAGGTTTACGCTGCGCTTTAATGAGGGCGATCCCATACACGAAGCTGCCATTGGATTGCTGGAGCTGCAGAGTCCCCGCACGAAAGCGCAATATGTGGCAAATGCAGTGGTCTACTATAATGAGCACTTTGGGCAGGAGCCACAGCCACTAAATGCTTCTATTATCAGCAAAGAAGCAGTAGTGGCTATCGTCAAAGAGATTTTGCGGCAGGAAGGTATGGGACAGGAAAAAGCAAAAGAGCAGGCAATCACAGCCAGATTGGTTGAGGAGCCCGTAGCGCCTGTGATGCCTTCAACTGCGCAGGAAGTGGACGATGATTCGGAAATGGACGATAGGACACGCAGCCTGATTGCTGGTGCCTTGTCTGCATTCCGCAGCCGGGGATAATCAAAAGAGGCATGGGAGCCAGCGATGCTCCTATGCCTCTTCCTGTATGGCCGCGATAAAACTGTCTAAAATATCTTCAAAATGCCTGTATTGTTTGGGTGTTAGTGTGGAAATCTTCTCCATAAGAAGGGAGGAATCTGTTTCTGTGATGACGCCTCGCAACAAATACTCGGTGCTGATGTGAAGTGCATCACAGACTTTGAGGATCGTCTCAGGCCGCATAGCCTTTTGACCCAGTTCTGCGGTGGAGATGGTCTGTGGTGTGACATGAGCCAGCTCTGCCAGAGTTTCTTGGGTCATATTTAGTTGTTTTCTCCGGTCGAAGATCCGTTTACCCATATCTTTCAGTAGATTTTCCATGCGTCACCTCCATGCTATAGTTACATTTTATCCGCTATGACATGGATTATTAAGCGGTCATGGTTGATTTATCTCGTCCATAGCAAGTATAATATGCAGAGGAGCACGCCAGAAAGGAGAATTATATGAACAGTTTTTCGTGTGTGATTACAGGTCACAGACCGACCAGATTTAAGTTCAAATATAATGAAAAGGATAAACGCTGCCAACGGATTAAAAAGTGTCTGCAGGAGCAACTCATACGACTCTATCACCAGGGAGTACGATGCTTTTGGGTTGGAGGAGCAATGGGCGTTGATATGTGGGCAGCGGAGCTCCTGCTGCGTATGAAAGAGCAGCAAGCGTATCAAGATGTGGAATTGTGTCTGGCTCTCCCTTTTGAGGGTTACAATGCAGACTGGGATGACTGGCATCGAAAGAGGATGGATTTTATTCGCAGATATGCTGAGAAGGTCTTAGTACTGGGCGAAATGCCCTCAAGTGAAAGCTATAAGAAACGCAATTACTATATGGTGGAGCAGGCCGGGCATATGATAGCTGTCTATGATAATGCACACAATATGCGATCCGGAACCCAGCAGACGGTCAACTATGCCAAGAAGAAAGGACTCCAGATCATTTATATCCATCCAGATACAGCACAGGTAACAGCGGAAGATATAACTAAAAAATAAAGGAAGAGCTCTAAAGCGGGACACTGAGAGAGGTTGAAAAGCAGTGTGTCCGTTTTAGAGCCTGTTTTGTCATATAATGTCGAATGATTTTCTTTTTACTCGAAAGCGACTCCAATGCTACTCCAAAAGTTTCCGAAAACTGTAAGTTACACTGTAATTATGGCAGTGATCCCAAAACCAATGAAAACTCGATAAGTGGAGGTGGGGGTATGAGATCAGTACAGTACCCAATGAAAATCGGAAGAAGAGGGTGGTCTTTATCCTGACAATAAGGATGAAGGCCGCCTTTTGTTTTAATTTCATAGATTCATAGAATAGTTGGAATAGCATTTGAAAAAAGTATTATTTCACAATTTAACAATTATCAGCAGGGCGGCAGCGTTGCGCTGCCATATCGCGAAAGAAAGGGGATGATGCAGGCCGCCTGTGTGCCGTCCGCATAACTGCGGACAGGGAGTAACGATGTTATGGAAAAAGGATTCCACAACATCGAGCAGTTCATTGCTTTCATAACTCCAGGACACACGGCTTTTCATGAACGGCTCTCAATAGGGGTATATCGTCGAGGCAGGACGAGAGAGTTTTCTCCACATAAAGAAAAACCTCCACCTGCTCGGATGGTATCTATTGAACTGCTCGATGCAGCAATTCAGGGAACAGCTGGTTTTGTCCATTGGTACAAAGCTGGCTGTTTTTGTTTATCACAGCCAGGTTTTGTCCGGTGCAGGTCACCGCCAGAAGCTCAGGAAATTCATAGAAATTCTTGAGACTTTTGGAGGTAAAGCCATGTGGCAACGGAACAATGGACAGGCAGAAGATGACCTGCAATTCAGATTTACAGCATATTTAGTTTCGGCGGTCAAACGCCGCAGAAAAGATTATTTGATCCAGCTCTATAAGCGCAACAGTATAGAGAGTGCTGTGGAAGCGGTCTATGAATCCGAACCCAGCTCAGAGGAAGTGGTCTTGGACAGATTGCCGCTTATGGATGTCATTGAGAATGGAGTGCTTCTGGAGGCGTTGCAGAAACTCAATGAACGGGAACGCCAGATATTTCTGGCTCGAACGCTGGAGGAAGAAGATTTTGAGACGCTGGGACTAAAGTTTGGGCTGTCCTATAAAGGGGCAGCGGCACTTTACTACAGGACGATTCAGAAAATCAGAAAGTGCATTGAAGGAGGTGACAAAAAATGAATTTTGAATGTCTGCTTCTCAGCGCCAAGGCTGGCAACGAGGATGCCATTACGGCAATCTTACAGATGTACCGGCCATTGCTACTCAAGTATGCCATTATTGATGGCGTACTTGATGAAGATTTATACCAGGAATTGAGCATTATTTTACTGAAGGCAATCAGCCTGTTTAGGATTTAAGTCAATGAGAAAGGCTCCGAGATCATTACGACCTCGGAGCCTTTCTTACTGACTTAAAAAGGAGAACTGTTAAATTTATACCCACTGCCCAGTACGGTGCGGATATAACCGCCCTTCGGCGTGTCTGGCGTCAGCTTGCGACGGATCTGACCGATGACGCTGGCAACTGCAGTACCGCAGTGTTCACCATCCGCATTCCACACAGCCTCATAGATCTGGCTGGCAGAAAATACCCAGCCAGGATGACGAGCCAAATAAGCGAGGACAGCAAACTCATGTTGGGTCATAGGAATAAGATTGCCACTACAGTACACAGCATGTTCTTTCAGTAAGATTTCCAAATTAGAAAAGGAAAGACTTGACTGTGGTGGAGGGGAAATATGGTCAAAATCTGGTTCATCTGCGATGGCTGCCATGACTCTATTAAAAATATGTTCTTCGTGGTCAGAAATGGACACTATCAAGAGTTTTCCCATATTGTGTGTATCCCCTCCTGCATACTTATATTTGGTGTTCGGTGATTTTTCCTTTTGTCAGCGAACATGGGTTTTCGTTGTGGTAAAATTAGGTTATTGATTTTTTTCAGAAATAGTATGATTTTCGGCTATGGATATTTCCCTATGAAGATGTATTGCCATAAATAGCGTGATTACTACGGAAATTATATCTGCAATAGGCTGGGCATATAGGATTCCATTCATGCCCCATACCATAGGAAGCAGCAAAATGACAGGAACAAAGCAGATACCTTGTCTGCATGCTCCTAAAAAGAAACCTGCCGCTCCCTTGCCCAGAGCAAGAAATAGAGAGGAGTATACCGTGTAGAAACCGAAAAAAATGAATGTAAGACCGTTCGCAAACAGAGATTTTTGACCGGTTAAAATCATTTGAACATCTCCCTCGGTAAATTGAGAGATAATCTGCGTGGAGAAAGCAGCCATCACCAAGCCTACGACTAAGCAGAAACTTGTAGACCAAATGATTGAGGTTTTGATTGCTTCGCGTAGACGATCAAATTTCTTTGCCCCATAGCTGAATCCGGCAATAGGTTGAAACCCTTTCAGAAATCCAAAGACAACAAGCGTTCCCATAGCAGTAATTCGCGTGACTGCCCCCATGCCTGCAATAACCGAATCGCCATAATCGCTGGCTGCACGGTTAATCAGGGTAATCGAAAGACTTGTAAGCAACTGGAATACCAAAGTAGGTACACCGATTTTCAAGATTTCCGCTATCATTTGCCCATTTGGAGAAAATGCTTTTAAGCTGAAAGAAAATGCACTTCTTTTTCGCAGAATATATGTAAGATAAACAAGTGTAGATACCAGCTGAGAAATCGCAGTGGCGATCGCTGCACCGGCAACCCCCATGTTGAAAGTGTAAATAAAAAGAGGGTCTAATCCGATATTCAACACAGCTCCCAACAGTAATGCACACATAGTTGTCTTTGCTGCACCTTCACTGCTTACAATATTGTTCATGGTCACATTAAACACATTGAAAACACAGGACAATATATAAATTCTTGAATATGTCAGAGCATACGGCATGATAGTTTCTGTCGCGCCTAACATAGTCAAAATTGGTTTAAGGAAGATTGTAGAGAAAAGGATGATAATAGCGCCAATCAGAAGACTACTATACAGAGCGGTACTTGCCACCTTATTGGCAGTATCCTTATCGCCTCGTCCCAAAAGTCTTGACAGGTAGGATGCAGCACCGTTGCCAAACATTAGTCCCAATCCAACTACGACTTGTCCTAACGGGAAAACGATAGAAATGGCTCCCATTTGACTCTTTCCCAGTCCGCTCACAAAATAGGCATCCACCAGATTATATAGGGCATTGATTAACATCCCAATCATAATCGGCACGCCAAGCGACATCAGAGCTTTGGGGATAGGCGCACTGCCCAAAAGCTCAAGTTTGTTGTTACGTTCACTCATTGTAAATACTCCTTTCGCTCTCTGAGAGTGTAAATTACAGTAGTATAAAATATAGTATACTGTTGCATGGATCATACTACTATAATTTATAGTAGATGTCAAGAGAAGTGAAGCAAATTGCCTTGACAAAGAGTATAAAATCTACTACTATAACTTATAGTGAATTTGACGGTATTCTTTCATGCAGAGAACATAGCGAAAGGGCGTGATCCACATGGCTACCATAGATTTGATCGTGTTGGGAATTTTGAAAAAGGAGCCAATGAGTGCCTATGATATTCAAAAGTTGGTGGAATATAGAAATATATCAAAATGGGTAAAAATCAGCACCCCATCCATTTACAAAAAAGCCATTCAGTTGGAAGAGAAAGGACTAATCAGAGGCGAAATCGTAAAGGAAGGAAAGATGCCAGAAAAAGCAATTTACTCCCTAACAGAAGCCGGAGAAGCAGAATTTGAACGTCTTATGTTTGAGATTTCCGCAAAGCCGATTAACATTTTTCTGGACTTCAACGCTGTTATTGTGAATTTGGATTCCTTGCCGCCTGAAAAACAAAAGTCGTGCATAGCAGAGATTCAGGAAAATGTTAGTATTCTAAAATCTTATCTGGAAGATAATATACGGGAAAAGGGAAACGACTCCAGTGTTCCGGCAACAGGAATGGCCGTGTTACGTCAGCAGTATGTATTGGTGGAAGCAATCCAAGCATGGATTAGTTCTTTAAATATAATCTGAAACCAGTATTCTTATAGGGATTATAGTTGACTGAGTTAGAGGGTTCATGTCTTATGAAAAATAAGAAAGGCTTCGAGAACATTGCGGTCTCGAAGCCTTTCTTGCTGCCTTAAAAGGGAGAACTGTTAAACTTATATCCACTGCCCAGTACAGTGCGGATATAACCGCCTTTTGGCGTGTCCGGCGTCAGCTTGCGACGAATCTGACTGATGACACTGGAAACGGCAGTTCCGCAGTGCTCACCATCTTTGCACCATATAGCTTCATAGATTTGATGAGCGGAAAATACCCAACCGGGATGACGGGCCAGATATGTAAGGACTGCAAATTCATGGTAAGTCAAAGTGATGAAGGTACTGTTGCAATATACAGTTTGTTCCTTCAGCCGAATTTCAAGACCAGGGAAGGAAAGTGCAGACTGCGGTGGAGATGGTGCAAGGTGGATAAACTCCGGCTCATCCGCAATAAGCTCCATAATTTTATTGATTATATGTTCTTCATGATCAGTAACGGACAGGATCACGAGTTTACCCATTTTGCTCACATCCTTTCTCACATATTATTTTTGTGATATTTTACTCCGAAGTCCTCAGCCGTTCCACCACAGTTCCCTTGTTAAAGAAGTGGAGAACAATCAGCGGAATGACCGCAGCCAGCAACAGATAAAGCACACCAATGACCATAACAGGAACCAATGTGATATTCAGGGTAAAGAACCACATAGATGGCGAGTTCAAGACATTTTTCAGCACCGTCATGGCAAGCAGCAGCGCAACCACTCCTCCAATGATGTCTGCACCAGCGGCATAGTAAACGCCTTCATAAACCATCAGCCTTTGAAGCTGGCGATTTGTCATACCGATACTCTGCATAGTCGCAAACTCATGGCGGCGGGTAATAATATTGGTGATGATCATATTTGTAAAGTTAATCAATCCCGCCAATGCCATGATACAGCCAATCAGACTACCTACAACCAAAACCATACTTGCAACAGAATTTAATTGTTCTTTCAGTAATTTTGTTGAGGTATAGGTAACAGAGGGGTTCTTTTCAACATAACTGCTCAGGAAGTCCTCCATTTGCGGATGCAGAGAAGCATCCATATTAAATCCATAGTTCAACAGGGTCGGGGTCGTGTAAATCTGTTTGAATACGGTGTCTGGTAAATACACAAAAGGCGCATCGCCGCCAATATGCATCGTAGCCGTAGTTGTTGTCGGCGTTTCGTCCTCAGTCCCAACGGTGCAGGCTTTTGCCAGAATTGTGCAGGTTTTGACTAACTCACCATCCCTGTAAAAAGAAATGCTATCACCGATCTGCAACTGCTCTGACAGGGATGTTGTTTTCGGGCCACCACTCAGTCGGTCTAACCGGTCTCCGATAATGACATATTCTCCGGTTAGCATTTTCTGTTTCAGTACATTAGGATCTGTTTCACCATCATAAATCATCATGTCAGACCAAAAATGTTCGGAAGCGCCATAGACATTTCCAAAGAAAAGATTTTCTGCATCCGGGGCAGTATTCAGCGCATAATTCCCGAAAGACTTGCTAATCCCATTTTCATATTCAAAAGTATTTGTGCAAGTAAGTCCCTCAAAGCCGTAATCCACAAGCACGTTACCGTCATCTACGGTGTTACGATAAAGATACCGTTCTTCTTCCAGACCGTCCTGCTCACGGATCATATCTACTACTTGCTGTGGAAGTGCATCTTCGTGATGTCTAAAGCCCTCCTGAACATTGACTGCAATCGAATTGTAGACGGTAAAATCTGTTTTTGTTGTGCGGGTAATCCACTTTTCTTCATCCATACTCTGTGTCACGATGATAATAGAGTTGAACAGAACGATACACAAAAGCATAGAAACAACGATGAATACACAACGGCGTCTGTTACGTCCTAAGTTAGAAAATGCCATGTGAGAGAGCTTTGCTCCACTGGTTCGTGTAACCGTTTTCTTTTTATAATCATCCTGCTCCGTATAACGAATTGCCTCCATGGGAGATACTTTTGATGCCTTTTTTGCCGGTTTGCGGGTACTGATAAACACTGTCAAAATCGTAAACAATGCGGCTATAACAAATAGCATAGGAGATGCCGATGCCTGCAAACTTGCCGTAGAATACTCATAACTGAAAATTCGCATTACTACCGGAAGCAACGCCCTGCCTGCAAAGAACCCGGCAATTAAACCGATCGGCAGACCGATCAGGGTCAGCCATACCGCCTGCCGATTGACGATGCTTTTAATTTGCCGTGTAGAAGTGCCAATCATCCGCAGTAAGCCATATTGCCGAACATCCTGCATAACGGAAATATCAAAAATATTATAAATCAGCAGATAGCCACACAATACAAACATCAAAACAAACACTACGGCAAATAAGATGGACTCCGAAGAAATCATGGCTTTTCCCATCTGGTTTTCAACAGAGAGGATAAAGTTATCAGCAGACATATCCTCTGGATTGCCGCCGATGGAGTAGACAAAGCTATCCATCTGCTCCTGAATGTTCGTCTTGTCTTTCAGCACAACTTCAGAAAAAGTAACCCCTGAGATTTCTCCATCCACTGCGTGGGTATTTTTCACCACATCCGGATTATCTTTTACAAACTGCTCTGAGAGAATCGCCACGCTGACTGTATCGTTGCTTGCTTCCCACCAACCGGAAAGCACCATATCATAATGATAGGTTTTTCCCCGCAGTTCAAATTCCAGAGGAACTTCTGCTCCAATCTCCGGTTCCACACCAAGGGCTTTCAAAGCCAGTTCGGTAGTAGCAATTTCATTCGCCTTTTCCGGCGCTGAGCCATGCGTTGGCACGCAGAATGTAAGTTCCTGCTGTATGCTGTCAGCATAGTTCAATTCAACAGAATGACCCAGGGCGTTGCTTGCATATCCAATCGTCCGCCGATGACCTGCCTGCTCCACAAAATCACTGTTTTTCAGTTGCTCAAATTGCTCCTCTGTCATATAGCCGAAGGTTCCATCTCCCTTGCTGCCTTTCTGCATCTGCATAGAGAGCTGCATGGAGGATACCATGTTAAATGCCAGTGAAGTGATGGATGTAAACAAAAATGCTGTCAGAACGATCGCAAGAATCGCCGCCAGATTACGAACCTTATTCTTCTTGAAATATTGTTTAGACAGCCGTTTGATGGTTTTTGTATTATTATTGCCAAATAGAATGTCATTCATAGTCCCGCCCCCTTTACTGTACGATTTTGCCATCCTCAATCCGAATAATACGGTCGGCGAGCTGGGCGATCTCATTGTTATGAGTAATCATTACAAGAGTTTGTTGAAATTTCTGGCTGGTTACTTTCAAAAGCCCCAGCACATCACTGCTGGTCTTGCTGTCCAGGTTGCCGGTAGGTTCGTCTGCCAGAACGATAGCGGGCTTTGACACCAATGCGCGGGCGATGGCTACACGCTGCTGCTGGCCGCCGGAGAGGTTGTTGGGCATATTGTTCAGCTTATCCTCCAGCCCCAGCATCTGCACTACTTCTTTCATAAACTTCTTGTCTACTTTGTTTCCGTCCAACTCCACAGGCAGCACGATGTTTTCGTAGACATTTAGCACCGGAACCAGATTGTAGTTCTGGAAGATGAAGCCGATCTTTCTCCTACGGAAGATAGTAAGCTGCTCATCTTTTAATGTGGAGAGTTCACGCCCATCCACAATAACCTTGCCGGAGGTAGGCACATCCAGCCCGCCAATCATGTTCAGCAGAGTGGATTTGCCGCTGCCGGAGGTTCCTACGATGGCTACAAATTCGCCCTCCTCAATGGAGAGGGTCACACCATCCAAGGCTCTGGTAATGTTCGGCTTTGCGCCATAATATTTTTTCAGTTCAGTCGTTTGCAAAATGCTCATAAAGAACACCATCCTTTCTTTTTGATAAAACCATTGTAACGACCAAACCTCACAGAAATGTCACGAGCCACAAAAAATTTTGGGTAAAATCGGCCCCAAATGTCACGAACCTGTGACATTTCAATTTTTGGGGCGTGCTTGCTCTACTTTCGGAGCAGGCAAACAGAAAAGGTTGAGCCTTTCCCAACCTCTGATACCACCCGGATATAACCGCCCTGCAAGGTCACGATCTCGCGGGCCAGATACAGGCCAATCCCAATACCGTCCACATCATGCACCGCATCTTCCCGGTAAAACCGCTTGAAAATCGTCCCTTGGTGCTGTTCTGAGATGCCAATGCCGGTGTCGGCAATGTCGATCTTCACATACATTTCCCAGCCTTCCACCGACACACGGATCTGCCCGCCTGCCGGGGTGTATTTCACAGCATTATCCAGAATGTTGAACAGGGCTTCGCTTGTCCATTTTCTATCATGGCGTGCATCCAAATGCTCCGGGCATTCCACCTGCACATCTATTTGTTTCTTTTCGGCATTGAGCAAAATCCCGCCCAGGGCAGCGGCAAGGGTATCATAAACCGGCTGCTGTTTTTGCTCCAGCGAAATGACTCCTGTTTCCAGGCGGGAGGTTTTAATCATGGCTTGCATGAGGAAGTCCAGCTTATCAAGCTGGCTGGCCTGGGCTGTCAGAAATTCCTTTTGCTTCTGCGGGGGGACCTCGTTTTCAAGCAGCGTGTTGTTGATCATCTTCAAGTTGGCAATCGGGGTCTTGACCTGATGGGAGATGTCAGAAATCAGCTCTTGCAGGTCAGCCCGTTCCTTTGCGATGCTGTTTTTATTTTCCTGCATGACTTCGTACAGCCGCCCCAGCCGATAGTTGATTTTATAGAACAGGCTTTCTTCTTCAACCGTCTGCTTGGGCTGCATATCCCCGGAGAGCATATCATCCATCTGACCACAAAAGGCATCGGAGAACCGGACCAGCTTCCGGCGGATCAGGGCCACAAAGAAGATAACGCAGAGCAGTACAAAGAGACTGAACAGGAACACACACCGGACAGCGGTTATATTCTGGGTCAGCAGATAAACAGCGGTGCAGACTGCACCAACCGCCAGCAGCAAAAGCGTTCCCAAAAGGACGCAGGCTTTGTTGATGGAGAGTTTTCGCATATTCATTTCGATGCCCCTCCGATCCACATATAGCCCATGCCGTACACCGTCTTGATGTACTGGCATCCCTCTGTTTCAATTTTGTTCCGCACCCGGCTGATGGCCGCAGTCAGGGCGTGTTCATCCACAAAGTTCCCATCGGCATCCCACAGCTTTTCAAGCAGCATCTGCCTGGTCAAAACATTCTGCGGGTTTTTGGTCAGGATTTTTAACAACCGGTATTCCAATGGAGTGAACACCAGCGGCTTACCGGACAGGGAAGCCGTCATCTCCGAGAAATTGATGGACAGCGCACCATCCTCGTAGCAATCACCGCCACCAGACTGTTTTGCCAGCCGCCCCAGCACCACGGACAGCTTTTTTTGAAAGACGCTCATAGGAAATGGCTTGGTCACATAGTCCTCTGCGCCCAGCTCATAGCCCTTGAGCATATCGCTCTCCATATCATTTGCGGTCAGGAAGATCACCGCTGTATCCGGCCGGCGCTCCTTTACCTCACGGCAGAAATCAAAGCCATTCCCGTCCGGCAGGTTTACATCCAGCACGATCAGGTCATAGTCCTGCTTGGTCAGAAAGTTGCTGGCTGCTGATTTTGTCAATGCAGAGTCCACGACATAGCCCGCAGTATCCAGGTTATAGCACAAAGTATTATTCAAAAGTCGGTCATCTTCGACTACTAAAATTCGCATTGTATCACACTCCTTCATTCTTAGTGTAGCATCCAAATGTCACAGAAACCTCACAAGAGGATTATTTTTTGTATTTTTGAAACGACGGTCTGCCGGTTTTTCCGCATCCTTGGGAATCAGCCAAATGGTAGCCATCTTTACAGCGCCGGGGATACGCCCACCGGCACACAAATAATTGATCTGACTTGGGGTAACACCCCATTTTTCCTACTTGTTTTTTCATGGAATATAAATTATGTGGATTTCTATGATTCCTCAATTATAATTTCTTCGCTCAATCAACGCAAGGAAGCAATGTCTACAACCTTATTTTATATAAAGCAAAACGCCGGACAGAGCCAACAGGCCACTGTGTCCAGCGTTTCCTATATCTTGGATTCAAATTTATACCCGCTGCCCAACACAGTGCGGATATAACCGCCTCTTGGCATATCAGGTGTCAGTTTACGCCGGATCTGGCTGATGACACTGGCAACGGCAGTACCGCAGCATTCGCCGTCTTTATCCCATACAGCCTCGTAAATTTGGCTGGCTGAGAATACCCAGCCAGGGTGACGAGCCAGATATGCAAGAACTGCAAATTCATGGTGAGTCAGAGTGACAAGTTGCCCTCTGCAGGATACTGTCTGCTCCTTTAGTCGAATCTCAAGATCGGGGAAGGAGAGACTGGCAGCAGAGAGCGGGAGAGCAATACGGTCAAGCTCTGGTTCGTCTATGATTGCTGCCATGATTCTAT